>Ga0080064_1000868_pt1 | contig 71210 bp, 72 predicted proteins | sample Subgrocontami54m_FD_69260 | JGI IMG/M metagenome (GOLD analysis project Ga0080064, IMG submission 69260) | Subsurface groundwater microbial communities from S. Glens Falls, New York, USA - GMW46 contaminated, 5.4 m (SPADES assembly) (version 2) ...
GCGCCCGGCCGGTTGTCCGCCACCACCTGCTGACCCATTTGATCGGAAAGCTTCTGCGCGATCGCGCGTCCCAGCAGGTCGGTCGGCCCCCCCGGTGGAAACGGCAGCACCAGGCGCACCGGCTTGGTGGGATAACCCGCCGGCGCCTGCGCCGCGGCATTGATTGCGAACAACAGGCATAACAAGATGCCTGCGAACCACTTGTAATTATTTGTCATGTTCTCCTCCTCCTGTCAGTTGTAACACTTTCGCGATGGCAGTCGCGCCCGCCCATTCTACCGTGAGCCGAGTTATTGCGGCGGCGCAGAGCCCCCCTATTGACAGGAGCATCGATTGTTCCTAAAGTCTTCGCGCCAACCCTGCCTCAACCAAGGAGTCCCGCCATGAAGACACCCTTCGCGGTTCTGAGCGTCCTCTTTTTCCTTACCCTGCTCCCCGCCGGTCCCGCTGAGGCGCAGTGCCAGCTCGGCGTGCCCGTCATCAAGGTCGGCGTGCAGGGGGCGGCCTCGGGTCCCCACTCGGACTACGGGCGCCAGATCGAGATGGGCGCCACCATGGCCATCGAGGAGATCAACGCGGCCGGCGGTATCGCGGGTTGCAAGCTCGAAATCAAGTTCATGGACGACGAGAACAAGGCGGCCACCGGCGTGAAGAACGCCCGCTACCTGGTGACGGACTGGGGCGCTCACTTCATGGTCGGGACCGACTCGAGCGGGGTCGCCATGGCCTTGGGGCCGGTGCTCGCCGAACTGAAGCGCATCCACTTCTTCACCCATGCGGCGACCCACCGGCTGACCGAGGATCTGGTGGCGGGAAAGGGGATCAAGGAAATCGTCCGGGTAAGCGTCCCGGTCTACCAGGACGCCATCATCGCGGCCCTGATCTTCAAGGACCGGATGGACATCAAGCGCTGGGCCAACATCGGGGCGGACTACGAGTACGGCTACGTGGCGTGGAACCTCTTCAAGGAGACGTTGAAGAAGTACCGCCCGGACGTGGAATTCGTGGCAACGGCCTGGGCGCCGTTCCTGACGCTGGATTTTTCGCCTCACATCTCGGCCGTGATGGCGCAAAAGCCTGACGCGATCTTCGCCACGCCGTGGGCGGGCGAGGCGGTCATGCTCCTGCGGCAATCCCTGATCCAGGGTGTCTTCAACGACACCAAGGCCTGGTGGCAAGCGATGGGAGGCTCCGTCGACGTGTTGGAAGGAATCTCCGCGGAAATCCAGCAGGACCGGTTCAAGGGCAAGCTCTGGGCCACGGCCCGCTACATCCACAACTGGCCCGATACCCCGGAGAACAAGGCCTTCAACGAGCGCTTCAAGAAGCGCTGGGTCAGGCTCCCCAATTATTCCGCCGAGACCACTTATTCCGCCTTCTTCATCATGAAGGCCGCGGTGGAAAAGGCCCGCAGCCTGGAGACCGCGAAGGTCATCGATGCCATGAAAGGGATGCAGATCAAGAACCCGGGCGGGGTTCGCACTTTCAGGGCCGCGGACCAGCAGTTCGTCTACAACGTTCCGGCCGGGCGCCCGGTGATGGACGCGAAATACCCGATTCCGGTGCTCGGCGACCTGAAGGTGTTCGACGCCAAGGACTACTACCGGCATCCGCCTTTCGCACCCGTCGCGGTGACCAAGTAAATTCTGCGCAGGAGAGGGCCCGAGCCGGCGCCCTCTCCACTCTCCCGCCTGATGGACAATATCGCCTTCCAGGGCCTGATCGGCCTGTCCTTGGCCATGTACCTGTGGCTGATCTCGGCCGGGCTCACGATCATCTTCGGGGTGCTGCGGATCGTGAACTTCGCCCACGGCAGCCTCTTCATGGTGGGGGCCTACTTGGCCTACGCCTTTTATGGCCAGATGGGACTGCCGTTCTGGCTGGCCATCCTGCTGAGTCTGCTCGGGACGGGGCTGCTCGGCTTGGTGATGGAGCGAGTATTTCTGCGCCGCATCTACGGCATCGATGAGGCCTACCAGCTCCTGCTTACCTTCGGCTTCATCCTGATCCTCGATGACGCGGTTAAGATCATCTGGGGCGGGGTCTTCAAGATCCCGCCGATTCCCGCCTTCCTCGACGGAGCCTGGCCGGTGTTCGGCCGGTACTTTCCGGTTTACAACGCCTTCGTCATCGCCGTAGGGCTCGCCGTCGCCGTGGCGCTGTGGGCGATCTTCGAGAAGACGTGGTGGGGCAGGACCGTGCGCGCCACCGCCTCGGACCGCGAGATGGCCAACGCCATCGGCATCAACGTCCCGTGGGTCTTCTCCGGAGTGTTCGTCTTCGGCGCCATGCTGGCCGCCCTGGGAGGCGCGATAGGAATACCGGTGCGCGTGGTCGCGCCCGGAATCGGAGCGGCGATGATCATTCAGGCCTTCATCATCACGGTCATCGGCGGCCTGGGCAATCTCAAAGGCGCGTTCGTGAGTTCCCTCATCGTCGGCATCCTGAGCGCCTACGGGACGCTGTTCTTCCCCGTGTTCGAGCTCTTCTTCATCTTCGTGATCATGGCAGTGGTCCTTCTCGTCCGCCCGCAGGGGCTGTTCACACGCTGAGCCCTGCCCGTGACCGGCCACTCCTCTTCCCGTCCCGCGATGCTGTTGGTCGCCGTCGTGGTGCTGGCGCTGTTTCTGCTGCCCTGGCTGGCCGGGCGTTACCCGGTCTACCTCGCGATCCAGATCCTGATCCTGGCGGTGTTCTCGATCGGCTTCAATCTGCTGTTCGGCTACACGGGCCTGCTCTCGTTCGGCCAGGCCGGATTTTTCGCGATCGGCGCCTACGGCTGCGCCAAGATCCTCCTCGCGGTGCCCAACCTCCTGCTCGGACTCGTGGGCGGCGTTGCGGCTGCCGGGATCGCGGCCCTGGTGCTCGGCATCCTGTCGGTTCGTCACACCCGCATCTACTTCTCCATGCTGACCCTCGCATTCGGCATGATGATTTATTCCATCGCCTGGAAGTGGCGGGATTTCACCGGCGGCGACGACGGGCTGGTGGGAATCCCGCGCGCGCCGCTGGAGATTCCCGGCCTCCTGAGCATCGACTTGTCCGCCATGGGGCATTATTACTACGTCGTTCTGGTGCTGTCGCTGCTGGCGATTGCGGCCATGTACCGGCTGGTGCACTCGCCCCTCGGGTTGACGCTGCAGGCCATCCGGGACAGCGAAACCCGCGCGGAATTCGCCGGGGTGCCGGTGCGCAAGTACCGCCTCATTGCGTTCACCATCGCCGGGCTCTATGCGGGACTGGCGGGCGCGCTGCTGACGCCGCTGGAGAATACGGTGACGCCCCCCATCGCGCATTGGAGCACCTCGGCCGAACCGGTGATGGCGACCCTTCTGGGCGGAGTCCACACTTTCGGCGGCCCCATCGTCGGCGCCTTCCTCTTCTTCATGATCAAGGACATCATCGTCCGCTACACCGAGTACTGGCTGATCTGGTTCGGCGTCATCGTGGTGGCCCTGGTCATGGGCTTTCCCGGCGGCGTCATGAGCATTTTCACCGAGCGGCGCCTCGCGTGGCGCCTCACCTGGCCCCTGATCAGCCGGCCAGGCAAACCGGCCCCGGCCCAACGTCATGACAGAACTTCTGAGGATTGAGAACGTCGCGAAGCGCTTCGGGGACTTCGCGGCCATCAACGGCGTGACCCTGACGCTCCCCGCGGGCCGGCTCACCGCCATCATCGGCCCCAACGGCGCCGGCAAGACGACGCTCATCAATCTGGCCACCGGGGCCATCTTCCCCGACTCCGGGGCGATGTACTTCAAAGGCGAAGCAATCACGCGTCTGGCCATACACCGCCGGATCCACAAGGGTTTGTCCCGATCGTTCCAGATCATGAATATCTTCGCGCGGCTGTCGGTGCTGCAAAACATCCTCGTGCCGGTGCTCTCGCGGCGCGGGCGCGCCGGCGTGCCTTTCTCCCGGGTGGAGCGGGAACAAGAAGCCGCGACCGACGCCCGGCAGATTCTCGGAGAGATCGGCCTGCTCGCTGAAGAGAACGACCCGGCCGGCGCGCTCTCGCACGGAGACCAGCGGCTGCTGGAATTGGGAATCGCGATCGCCCCCGCGCCCGAACTCTGTTTCCTCGACGAGCCCTCCTCGGGGTTGACTCCCGTCGAGCGCGCGCGGGTGCTGGAGCTGATCCGCAGGCTGTCCGCCGAGCGGCACACGACCTTTGTGATCGTCGAACACGACATGGATGTGGTGTTCTCGCTCGCGGACTGGATCGTCGTGATGAACCGGGGCCAGGTGCTGGCTGAAGGGCCCCCTGCCGAGATCCGGGAAAACCGCGCGGTGCGGGAAATCTATCTCGGCGAGGAGCTGACGGCGTGATTCTCGAGGTCCGCGACCTGGTGACCGCGTACGGTCTGGGCGCGGTGATTCACGGCGTCTCGTTCGACGTCGAGGCGGGAGAGGTCGTCTGCCTGCTCGGCCGCAACGGCGCCGGCAAGACCACTACGCTTCGCAGCGTCATGGGGCTCACCTCCCCACGCAGCGGGCGGATCGAATTCAAGGGGGAGGAAATCACCGGACGCCAGCCGTTCGAGGCCGCCCGGCGCGGGATAGGCTACGTCCCCGACGACCGGCGGATCTTCCCGGACCTGACGGTGGAGGAAAACCTCGAGATCGTGCGGCGGGTGACGCGCCGGGACGGGCAGTGGACGATGGAGCGCGTCTACCGGCTCTTTCCTGTTCTGACGGAGCTGCGTGCCAATCGCGGCTCCGGCCTCTCGGGCGGAGAACAGAAGATGCTGGCCATCGGCCGGGCCCTGATGGGGAATCCGACCCTCCTGATTCTGGACGAGCCCTCGGAAGGCCTGAGCCCGTTAATGGTCAAGACGCTGATCGAGGCCATCCGTCAGATCCAGCAGGAAGGCGTCACTCTGCTCATCGCCGACCAGAACGTGAAATTCGCCCGCCGCGTCGCCGATCGCGGCTACATCATGGAGAAGGGCAACATCCGCCATTCCGGCCGGCTCGAGGAACTGTGGGCGGACGAGCAGATACTCCGGAGGTACCTCGCGGTGTGACCCCGCCTCAGTCCGCCTTCATGCCGGTCGCTTTGATCACTTTCGCCCATTTGGCCGTTTCCGCCTTGATGATCGCGGCGAACTCATCTGACGAGTTGCCCACCGGCTCGGCGCCTTCGTGGCTCAGCACGTTCTTTACGTCCGGCGTTTGCACGATCCTCGCCACTTCGGCGTTGAGTCTGGCGATGATGGGCTTGGGCGTTCGCGCCGGCGCCAGCATGCCGTTCCACGGACCGTGATCGAATCCCGGCACGCCCGACTCCGCGATGGTCGGCACTTCGGGCGCCGCCGGCGAACGCTTCGCGGTCGTCACCGCGATCCCCCGCAATTTGCCGGCCCGCACATGCGGCAGAACCGATACGGTGGTGGCAAAGTTGAGCTGGACATGTCCGCCGAGCAGCGAGGTGACCGCGGGACCGCCGCCCTTGTACGGGACGTGGACCATGTCGACCCCCGTCATGTGCTTGAAGAGCTCGGCGGAAAGATGGGTACCGGTGCCGGTCCCGCTCGACCCGTAATTGAGCTGCCCCGGCCTGGACTTGGCGAGCGCGATCAACTCCTGCACCGTTTGCACCGGCACCGAGGGATGAACCACCAGCATGTTGGGAAAGGCGGAGAGCTGGGATATAGCCGCGAGATCCCGGATCGGGTCGAACGGCAGATTCTTGTGCAGACTGGGATTGATGGTGATCGAGGACGCCACCACCAGCAGGGTATAGCCGTCGGGCGTCGCCTTCGCCACCAGGTCGGTCCCGGTGATGCTGCCCGCGCCCGGCCGGTTGTCCACCACCACCGGCTGCTTGAAGGCTTCGGACAGCTTCTGCCCGATCAACCGTGCCGTGAGGTCGGTGGAAGCCCCCGGCGATTGCGGCACCACGATGCGGATCGGTTTGACGGGATAGGACTGCGCGTGTGCAACGCTCATTAAGCCGCACGCCGGCGCGAGTAACAGCCACAAGTATTTCATCGCATTCTCCTCCATTCTAGTCAGTCCGGATGCCGGACGACTGGATGATCTTCGCATAAAGCGCGCTTGCCAACAGCAGAACCGCGACGCGAATCAGATCAGCGTAGTTCATGGTGCTCCTCACCGCAACCGGGCGTTCCGCTAACGTGTCGCAGCCGACCTACCGCAATGCAGCCGGCGGCGGCGGTGCCGCCTTCAACACCTCCGCAAGCCAGTCGGCGACATAGTTCGCCGCGAGCTGGCGGTTGTCGCCCTGGCAGTGCTCGGCGCCGCCTTCTTCCACGGTGAAGATCTTGAGCTTCTTCACCTTCGAGCTGATGGCGTTATACAGCAGATGCGCATTTTCGGTCGGCGAAATCGAATCGCGTTCGCCGTGGATGATGAGGAACGGGCATTCGATTTTTTCGGCCACGCCCGCGAGCGTGTACTGCTCGGTTTTTTTCATCGCGCTGTCCATGTCCGGCGTGCCCATCACCCAGGGCAACTGGAAGTGCGGCGCCGAGACTTTGGTGCCGCCGGACTCGAGTATCCTGCGGCGGGTAATCCAGGTCGAGTGGTAATCGAAGTGCGCGCCCCACGCGACGCCGGCGGCGAAGCGCTTTTCGAACGCCGCCGCGCGCGGCGCGTAGTAGCCGCCCATGCTGAAAGCCATAATAGCGACGCGCTTGGGATCGACGTCGGCGCGGCTCGCGACGTAATCGTACGCAGCAGCAGCGGGCACTTCATAGTCGTAGCGGCTCGGGATATTCTGCAGCCGCAACGCTTCACCCTGCCCCGGCCCGTCGATCGCCAATGTGTGGATGCCGCGGTTCGCGAGCTCGACGCCGCCGAACATGACGGAAAGCTCCTTGGTGCTGTCGAGCCCATCGAAGAAGCATACCGTCGGCGCCTTGCCTGACACCGGCGCCATCATGAACCATGCGGGAAGAGTCGTGCCCTCGTAGCGGACCTCAACGCGTTCGATGTTCGGGTAGCGCGTCTTGATGCCGCCGCGAAAGCAGCGCAGGCAACTCTGATAGAGCTCGGTCTTCTTCGGGCCGGGACGCACAAAGCGCTCGCCGACGAAATAATAAGTCGATGCCCGCAGATAATGCGCGCCCGCGGTGTAGTGATGGCCTTCGGCCGCGGCATCATCACCCATGGTCTCGATGCGCCGTGCCTCTTTCTCCCACTCCACGCCCCATGCGTCGTTGTCACCGACCTTGTCTTTCAGGCGCTGGCCGACGCGATCGACTTCACTCACCGCCGCGCCGCCCCACCGTGCCATCTCAATCACGATCATCATGCCCTGCGACCACATGAAGTTCCCGGGGAAGTATTGGAACCAGTGTTGGCTGCTTTCTGCCATCGTCATTTTGCGCCGATGATGGTTTGCGGGATGACTCGGCGGTGCAGAGCGACAAGCGTGAGCGGGCAACCTCAGTCGGGATTGCGGCCGACGAAGTACTCGCTGTCGGGATCCGTGGTCGGGTTCAGCCCTGACTTCTGCAGGCCCTCGCGCAGTACTTTCATATGGCGATCGACGATCTTCATCGTCGGCTGGCGCAGCGGCCCGCCGTTGAAGCCGGAGAGCCAGCCCTCGTACTTCCACACGTGGCGGTTGATGAAATGGGTCGCCGTCATGTAGCTATTGGCAACGAACTTGTGCGCCATGCGCGCAGGATGAATCTGCCAGAAGATTTTCATCGCCTCGTCGAATTGCCCATCGGTCATCATCTTGAACATGCGCGGCACCGAATCGCCGTAGTATTCGCTGTCGCTGGTGCCCATGAATTGCATCGGCACCAGACCGGCGAGCGGTATGCCGTCGGCTTCGACCGGGAATGTCACGACGACGTCCTGCGCATGGTTTTTCCACGCCTGCACGAAACCCGCCACAGTCGGCATACCCGATTCGGCCTTGATCGCGACGATGTTCGGAATGTCCTTGATCATCCGCTTGACGAGTTCCGGATCCATGCCGGCTGGATGCACGCGCTCGAATCCCCACAGCGGCACCGGAAACAACATGACTCCCAGCCGCGTCGCGTCACAGAATGCCTTGGTGTAATCGTAAATCTGCTGGCTGGTGGTGGCGTAGAAGTTGGCGGGATACGACAGCAGCACCAGATCCGCGCCCGCTTTCTCGGTGGCCTGAACCACTTCGATGTTCTCCTCCAGCGTATTGAACGCGGCGTGATGGATCAGCGCCAGCTTGCCGCCCGCCTCGTCGTGCGCCCACTGCGTGAATTGCACGTACTCGGGCACGGTGATCGCGACTTCCGACACCAGCAGCGTGCCCCAGAATCCGTATTCGATTTCCTTGCGGATGTCGAAACGTATCCCCTTCTCGTTCAGCCCACTGCGTGAATTGCACGTACTCGGGCACGGTGATCGCGACTTCCGACACCAGCAGCGTGCCCCAGAATCCGTATTCGATTTCCTTGCGGATGTCGAAACGTATCCCCTTCTCGTTCACTCGCTTGAGATCACGCGAAAACGAGGGAATCACGACATTGGCGACCCCGCGCATGTTTTCCCGCGCCCATGCGCGTGCTTCATTTTTCTTGTAGCGGACCATGGTGTATCTCCCTTATCGTGATTGGACGTGACTTATCCCGCCTTGCAATGGCACATCTTCATTTTTTCCCCTTCACCTCGATGCCGACGGCAAGGCGCGTGCCAGCACCGTTTTGGCGCGCCTTCTCGAAGCACATTTCGGACACCGCGATGTCCTGCAACCCGGAACCCACCGACTTGAACAGGACGATATTGTCCGCCGTCTGCCGGATCTCCCGGCGTCCCTGCACGAGGTCTGCAAGCGAAACGATTTTTTGCGCGAACGCGACGCCCGCCGCGCGCGCGGCCAGCATGTCGCCGGTCTCGTGCATCACTTCCTCGGGCACATCGGCAACGATGGCGTCAGCGCGCCGTATGACATCGGGATCGACTTCAATCTGCTCGGGCAGCGTGGAACCGATCGATATCACCATCGTGCCCGGCTTGAGCCACGCGCCCCTGAGCACAGGCGTCTCGTCGCGCGAGCGCGCCGCGGTGATGATGAGCCCCGCACCTTCGATTGCGGCCTGTGCGCTGTTCGCGGTCCTGCATTCGAGCTTGAGTTCCTGCGAAAACCTGCGCGCGAAACGCTCGCGGCTCGCCGCGGTCGGGCTGAAAACGGTGAGCGACTTGAAAGGTCGCACCGTCGCGATCGCGCTCGCATGCGCCTGTGCTTCCTGTCCGGCGCCCAGCACCGCGACACTGACGCCGCCGGGCGGCAACAGCCGGTCAACCGCGACCGCGGTCGTCCCTGCGGTTCGCAATGCGGTGATATGTTTGCCGTCGAGCAGGCACACCAACTCGGCGGATTCCTGGTCCCACAGCGGAATCAGGTAACTTGACTGCGGAGTCCGTGCGCGGCCGATGATCTTGACTCCCATATGGCGGCCCGACGAAGACAACGCGGCCAACACCCGCAGCCAGGCGCTGCCCTTGCGCGCGACCACCCGCGGCGGCGCAGCGGCCGGGTCTTCCGGCGCCCGATACGCGGCAGCCAGACAGGCAATAACCTCCGGCCACGTCAGCAGTTGCTCAGTATCGGCTTCGGACAGGAACAGCACATTACCCTTTCGCGGGTTCCAATCCGCATTGTCCGTATATCACTTCACCGCATACGGATTGACGGGCGATCCCACCGCGCCTGTGATCGGCAGCGCGGGCGCCACGAACATGAACTCGTAGCGTTTGTCTTTAGCGCAGTCTTTCGCCAGCGCGCCGAGGTCGAAAATCTCCCCTACCGTGAGCCCCATGATCGGGATCGCGATCCAGTGCCACGGCTGGTTGGTGTCCTCGGTTTCGTTGGGCCGCACTTCGGCGCCCCAGGTGTCGGTGACTATTGCCGCAACTTCCTTCTTGTGCAGCCAGTCGAGCGTTTCGAACGCGAGTCCCGGCGCATCCCCCCCCGAGTAGCCGTCCCAGTTCTTGTCGGCGAACTTGCGCTCGACATGGCCGGTACGCACCAGCAGAAAATCGCCGCGCCGCACTTCGACGCCGAGCTTTTTCTCAGTGTAATCGAGCATCTCGTTGGTCACCGCAAATCCATCGGGAAGCCATTTTCTGCCAAGCGCCTGCGGCACATCGAGCAGCACCCCGCGGCCGATCATTTTCTCCTTGGTTTTCTCGATGCCGCCCTTCAATGCGCCGGCGCTGGTCACGTTGCGGCAGTCATAACCGTTCCACATGTAGTCGTAATACATGATGTGGCCGAGACCGTCCCACTGCGTGCCGCACTGCAGCGGCATGATGATGATGTCGTCGGTGCCGCGGATCTTGCGGTGATCGAGCACGCCGGAGAAGGCATCGGTGCCGGTGCGAGTCATCAGATGGATCGGATTGAAGCGGCCCAGCGCCGGATACTTGGTCTTGGCGCCCTGCGGGCCGTGCTGGTCGTAATTTAGCGCAAGCGAGATCACCTTGCCCCTGCTGACCAGGCGCGCCGCTTCAACCACGCATTCCGGCGTCACAAAATTGAGCGTGCCGATTTCGTCCTTCTTGCCCCACCGGCCCCAGTTCTTGAGCCGTTTAGCGGCGGCGTGAACATCTTTCCGGGTGAGCTTGCGGAATTTGGCGTCGAGGGTGTTCTTGATTTTGAGCTTGCGCGCGGCCATGACTTTCATTCTCCTGTGGTTCCGGGAAAAAATCGGGCGGGATTGAAGCGGAACGGGAAGTCTAGCCAATGCGCGGATGCAGTGTCAACGCAAAACACATCGTATTGGTTGCGAGACGGACCGCCACGGGCTAGAATGTGTATGATTATATGGAAAGGTACACACCATGCGAACCAACATTGTGATTGACGACAAGCTCATGAAAGACACGTTGCGGATGACCGGGTTGAAGACCAAGCGCGCAGCAGTGGAACTGGGGCTGCGCACATTGCTGCGTCTGCGCAAACAAGCAGAGATTCGACGCTTTCGCGGGAAGCTGAACTGGCAAGGTGACCTTGATTCGATGAGGCTCGACCAGTGATTTTGGTTGATTCCAGCGTATGGATCGACTACTTCCGCGGTACGCCGACGCCGCAGGCCGAAAAGCTCGACTCGCTGTTGGGAAGCGAGCCAGTGATGACCGGAGACCTTGTGCTGACCGAAGTGCTGCAGGGCTTTGGCAGTGAGCACGATTTCAACCAGGCCAGGAAGCTGCTGACGTCTTTGGTTGTGGTGGATTTGGTGGGACAAGACATCGCCATTCAAGCAGCCAGGAATTGCCGCGCGCTTCGAGCGCTGGGGATCACCGTGAGAAAGACCATAGACACGGTGATAGCAACTCGTTGCATCGCGAGCGGCTTGACGCTGCTTTACAGCGACAGGGACTTCGACCCATTTGTACAGCACCTCGGCCTGCGTTCCGCGTTGCCAGGAACCTAGGGTCGGATGGACCGATAGAACGCGCGGCTTCCTTCCTTTTTGTACTCGACCAGCCTCTGATCTTCAAGGTCCGAGTTCTCTTTTCACTGCGTGGCTAACGCGTTTTGACCTTTTTTCGGGTGGCGACGGTCTTGGCGCTGCGTTGCCGGTCAAAAAATCCCCGCGCGATCCGGAACCCGCCCAGCGCCGCGGGGTAGCCGCAATAGATCGCCGACTGCAGCAGGATTTCGCGGATCTCGTTTTTGGTGACGCCGTTGCGCACCGCGCCCGACAGGTGCAGTTCCAGTTCGTCGGCCTTGCCCTGGGCGACCAGAAACGCGATATTCAGCATGCTGCGCGTTTTGCGCGACAGCCCGGCGCGCGTCCACACCATGCCCCACCCGGATTTTGTCGCCAGTTCCTGCATCGGCTGCGAAAATTCGTCGGCATTCGCGAGCTGCCGGTTTACGTAGGCAGCGCCCAGCACCTGCTTGCGCACTTTCAGGCCCGCCTCGAACAACTTGTCCTTCATTTACCGCCTCCCTGATAAAACCGTTGGTGAACTCACAATCCGCAATTTCATGCCGCACGCGGCCCTCGCGATCATGATTGTAATTCATCGCCGCTCTGCAGCCGTGCGCCGGAAAATCGCGCCGCGGCTGCGCGCACATGTGTATGCGCAACAATCCCGCATATAATCGCGGTTCGCTTCGGGAGGAAAACCGAATCATGTATGCGCCGCCAGAGTTGATCAAGACCGAAGTCTTCGCCGAAGTTCCACAGCAGATGCGCAAGACCGCTGTTTTGGCCGAGCGCATCGCCGCCGGCCGCGGTATGCCGCAGGCCGGCTGCTTTCTCGAGGGCCCGTCGTTCGACCGCGCCGGCAATCTTTATTTCGTCGACAACACCTACGGTCGAATTTTCCGGGCTACGCCGCAGGGCAAGGTCGAGGTGGCCGCCGAATACGACGGTGAACCGAATGGCCTGCGCATACATAAAGACGGGCGCATCTTCATTGCCGACTTCAAATACGGCATCATGCAGCTCGACCCGGCGAGCAGCAAAATCACGCCGGTGGTGTCGCGCTACCAGACCGAGCACTTCAAGGGCGTCAACGATCTGGTGTTCGCGACCAACGGGGACCTGTATTTCACCGACCAGGGACAGACCGATCTCAACTATCCAACCGGCCGCGTCTATTGCCTGACCGCAGCGGGCCGCCTGCGCCTGATCGCCGACAACGTGCCGAGCCCCAACGGGCTGGTGCTCAACCTCACTGATGACGTGCTGTATCTCGCGGTCACGCGCGCCAACGCGGTGTGGCGGCTGCCGTTCACGCCCTCCGGGGAGGTTGCCCGCATGGGCGTGTTCCTGCAGCTCTCGGGCGGGCGCGGCCCCGACGGCATCGCACTCGACGAGTCAGGCGGGCTCGCGGTCGCGCATCCCGAAATGGGCGCGATCTGGATTTTCAGCCCCCACGGCGAGCCGCTCTGGCGTGTGCAATCGTGCCGCGGCGACATGACCACCAACATCGCCTACGGCGGGCCCGAGCGCAAGACGCTCTATATCACCGACTCCTCGACCGGCACGATACTGATGGCGCGTGTGCCGGTCGCCGGCCGCGTGCTCTATTCACATATGTAAAACTCTTCCATCACTGCATGGACCTCAACGCCACCGATACACGCGTCCGCATCGAAGCGTTCCTGCGCGCCGTGGCGAAAGCCGATGCAGTCCGCGTAACCCGGCTCGAGCGCATGAGCGGCGGCGCGGTGCAGGAAAACTGGGCGCTCGACGCCGAGGTGACCGGCGGCGCCCATACCGGCGCACAACAGTGGGTGCTGCGTACCGACGCGAAAGCGCGGGTCGAGCTCAGCCTCAGGCGCAGCGAGGAGTTCCGCATACTGCAGGTCGCGCACGCTGCCGGACTGCAGGCGCCGCGGCCGCTGTGGCTGTGTCAGGAACCGGATGTCACCGGCCGCGAGTTTTTCGTCATGCAGCGCCTGCCCGGCACTGCGGGCGGACACCGTCTCACGCGCGATGCGGCGCTGATCCCCGACCGCACGCGGCTTGCGCGCGAACTGGCCGTCAATCTCGCCCGCCTGCACGCGATCAAGCCGCCGCATCCCGGGCTCAATTTTCTCAAAACGACGCTGGCGCGCGATGATATCGCCGACTACCGCGCCTGCCTCGACCGCATGCGCGAACCGCACCCGGCGCTCGAGTGGGGACTGCGCTGGTGTGAACTCAATGCACCACGCGACGAGGAGACGACTTTCATTCATCGCGATTACCGCACCGGCAATTATCTTGTCCACGACGGCTGGCTCGCGGGCGTGCTCGACTGGGAATTCGCCGCGTTCGGCAATCCGCTCGAGGACATCGGCTGGATATTCGCCAAATGCTGGCGCTTCGCCGGCAAGCATCTGCCCGCCGGCGGCATCGCCGAGGCGGCGGATTTTCTGGCGCCATACCAGCAGGAATCGGGACGCACCGTTACGGCGAAAGCGCTCGTATACTGGCAGGTAATGGCACATGCACGCTGGGCGATGATCGCACTGCAGCAGGCTGAGCGCCATCGCTCCGGCGTCGAGCCCTCGCTTGAGCTCGCGCTGACCGGGCGCATCGTCGCTGAACTCGAACACGAGATAATGGCACTGACCCGATGAACGACCGCCCTGACGCCGCCGAACTGCTGGAAATTGCGCGCCGCACGCTGCTCGATCAGATGCTGCCGCGGCTGCCGCAGGACCTGCGCTACAGCGCGCTGATGATCGCCAATGCGATGGTGATTGCGGCTCGCGAGCGCGCTGGCGGCGACGCTGACGCAAGCGCTGAACTGGCGCGACTGCAAACGTTTTACGATGCGCCGCAGCAGGCGCTCGCCGGCCGCGCGCTGGCAGAGGCGCTGATTGAATATAACCGGCGGCTGGCGGCCGATATACGCGCCGGACGCTGCGATGACCGCGCCGGACTTCGCGACCATCTGGAGCGCGCCACCGCCGACAAGCTCAGGGTGTCGAATCCCCAGGCGCTCAAAAACTGAGCTCGCTGCCACGACGGAGTTAATTGCAATGCAGCCGCAGATGTCATTCGAGCCGCTGACGCCGACCGCTTTCCTGCGGCGCTCGGCCACGGTGTTCGCCGACCGTGTCGCGGTGATCGACGGCGGGCGCCGCTACACCTACGCCGAATTTCTCGACCGCGCGCTGCGGCTTGCCGGCGCGCTGCGCGCGCTCGGTGTCGCCCCCGGCGCGCGCGTCGCGGTGCTCGCTCCGAATACGCACGTGCTGCTCGAAGCGCATTACGGCGTGCCGTTCGCGGGCGCGGTGCTGGTCGCGCTCAACCAGCGGCTGACCGCAAGCGACCTCACCTACGTCATCAAGCACAGCGCAGCTTTGGTGCTGATCTACGACCACGAGTTCGAACCCGTCGCGCGCGACATTGCGCGGCAAGTCGGCGGCGCATTGATGCTGGTGCGTGCCGGAGGTGCTGACGAATACGAGCAACTGCTCGCCGCCGCCGCGCCGCATGCCGAGCCGGTCGCCGACGAACGCGGCATGCTTTCGATCAATTACACCAGCGGCACCACCGGCAAGCCAAAAGGCGTGACGTATCACCACCGCGGCGCCTATCTGCAGGCGCTGGCGGTGGCAGCGCACATGCGGCTCGACTGCGACAGCGTGTACCTGTGGACGCTGCCGATGTTCCACTGCAACGGCTGGTGCTTCACCTGGGGCGTCACCGCCGCTGGCGCAGCTCACCTGTGCCTGCGCAAAGTCGATCCCGCGCTGATCTGGCGGCATCTGCGCGAATCGAACGTCACGCATTTGAGCGCCGCGCCGACGGTGCTGATCATGCTCGCGTGGGCGCAGGAAGCGGCGCTCGGCAGGCCGCAGCACGCGGTGCGCGTCGCAACGGGCGGCGCGCCGCCGACGCCGGCGCTGCTCACACGCATGGCCGAACTCGGCATGGAGGTGACGCACCTCTATGGGCTCACCGAAACCTTCGGTCCGGCGGTTCTCTGCGAATGGCACGCCGACTGGAGCCAACTCGCGCCCGACCGACAGGCGCAGATCAAAGCGCGCCAAGGCGTCGGCAACGTGGTGAGCGAGCCGCTGCGCGTGGTCGATACCGCCGGCAAGGATGTGCCCGCCGACGGCGTGACACTCGGTGAAATCGCGCTGCGCGGCAACAACGTGATGCTCGGCTACTACCGCGACGATGAAGCAACGCGGCGCGCGGCGCCCGACGGCTGGTTCCGCACCGGAGACCTCGGCGTGATGCACCCGGACCGCTATATCGAAATCAAGGACCGCTCCAAGGACATCATCATCTCGGGCGGCGAGAACATCGCATCGGTCGAAGTCGAGCGCGCGCTGTCGGCGCATGCGGCGGTGCTCGAAGCGGCGGTCGTCGCCGGCCCCGATCCGAAATGGGGCGAAGTGCCGGTCGCGTTCGTGACCCTGAAACCGGGCGCGGCCACGAGCGAAGCGCAGCTGATCGAGCATGCGCGCGGCGTGCTCGCGCACTTCAAGGCGCCGAAGAAAATCGTGTTCGGCGAGCTGCCGAAGAACGCGACCGGCAAGATCCAGAAATTCGTGCTGCGCGAACGCGCGCAAGAAATGATGAAAAACCGATAGCCATTTGGAGCTTTTATGGACTTTACGCTGCCACCGCAAATCGAAGACTATCGAAAACGCTACCGCGCGTTCGTCGCCGAGCACCTGCTGCCGCTGGAAAGCGATCCGCAGTCGTACGACGGCCACGAGAACATCCATCTCGATGTGCTCGATAAAATGCGCGCCAAGGCCAAAGCCGCCGGACTGTGGACGCCGCAAATGCCGCAGGCGCGCGGCGGCCTGGGGTTCAATGTGGTCGGCATGGCTGCGTGCTACGAGGAAATGAACTACTCGATCTTCGGCCCGGTGGTGTTCAATTGCGCCGCGCCCGACGACGGCAACATGACGGTATTGAACAAGATCGCGACCGAGGAACAGAAAAAGCGCTGGCTGCAGCCGATCATAGACGGCAAGGCGCGCTCGGCCATCGTGATGACTGAGCCCGCGCCCGGCGCCGGTTCCGACCCGGCGATGATGCTGACGACCGCGACCAAAAACGGCGACAAATGGGTGATCCGCGGCCGCAAGTGGTTCATCACCGGCGCCGGCGTCGCGCAGCACTTCATCCTGATTGCCAAGACTTCCGACGACAAGCGCAAGGGGCTCACCGCGTTCATGTTCGACCGCGATCAGCCGGGCTGGCGCATCGTGCGCCGCATCCCGATCATGGGGCCGGAAGAACACGGCGGACACTGCGAGCTGGAGTTCGACGGGCTTGAAATTCCCGACGCGGACCGGTTGATGAACGTCGGCGACGGCTTGAAAGTCGCGCAGATCAGGCTCGGCACCGCGCGGCTCACGCATTGCATGCGCTGGCTCGGCCTCGCGCGCCGTTCGATGGACATCGCGGCGGAATACGTCTCGCAGCGCGAAGCTCACGGCGCCAAACTCGCCGCGCGCGAAAGCGTGCAATGGCTGCTAGGCGACGCCGCGATGCAGATCGAAATCGGGCGGCTGCTGGTGATGCGCGCCGCGGCGAAACTCGATCAGGGCGATTTCGCGCGCAAGCAAATCTCGATGGCGAAAGTCGCGGTCGCCGACGTGCTGCATCATGCGGTCGACACCGCGATCCAGCTCAATGGCGCGCGCGGCTACTCGAAGGACACCCCGCTCGAATGGATTTACCGCTATGCACGCCAGGCGCGGCTCGTTGACGGCGCATCCGAAGTGCACAAGATGGTGCTGGCGCGGTTTTATATGGACGAGCGTAATGACTTCTGGACGTGGGGTTAGCCGTTCAACGTAAGCAACGAGTTTGAATGTCGCTTCCCTCTCAAATCCGCGGCCGTTTGCGGATTCCCGTGTTCGGCGCCCCCATGTTTGTTGTTTCCGGTCCCGAGCTGGTGATCGAACAATGCAAGGCCGGCGTGATCGGCTCATTCCCCGCGCTGAACGCGCGCCCCCCGGAGGAACTCGATCAATGGCTCACGCGCATCGAGGCCGAGCTGGCGCAATACCAACGCGAACATTCCGGCAGGAAAGTTGCGCCGTACGCGGTCAACCTGATCATGAACAAGGCTAACCAGCGGCTCGATGCCGACCTCGAAGTTGTCCTCGACCACAAAGTGCCCATCGTCATCACGTCGCTCTCCGCGCCCACGGGGCTGGTGCCGCGCGTGCATGAGTACGGCGGCATTGTGTTTCACGATGTCATCAAGGTGCGCCACGCGGAAAAAGCGCTGGCAGCGGGCGTCGATGGCCTGATCGCGGTATGCGGCGGCGCGGGCGGGCACGCGGGCAACCTCAACCCGTTCGCGTTGGTCAATGAACTGCGGCGTATCCACCAAGGTCCGCTGGTGCTCGCGGGCGCCATCACCAACGGCGCGGGCGTGCTCGCGGCAGAGGCGATGGGATGCGATCTTGCGTATCTGGGCACGCGCTTCATTGCAACCAAAGAATCGATGGCGGTGGAACGCTACAAACAAATGATCGTTGATTCCAACTCGGGTGACATCGTCTACACGCCGCTGTTTTCGGGCGTGCACGGCAGCTACCTTGCGGGCAGCATACGCAATGCCGGACTGGACCCCGACAACCTGCCGGTCAATGCAGCGCCGGGACAGTATCGCACTCGCGAAGACCGTCCGAAAACATGGAAGGAAATCTGGGGCGCGGGGCAGGGTGTGGGCAATATCGACGATAGTCCGACCGTCGCGGAACTGGTGGACCGTCTCGAATCAGAATATTGCGCGGCGCGGCGGCGAATCGCAGATACGTGCTGATGACTGATCTTCGTTTTCGCTACGAGGCTTTGATTTCCTGCTTTCGTGGCGTACAATGAAATGAACAATCAACGCGGTGCAATGATGAGCGACAAGGTAAGCATTCCGAGGAACTTGGCAAAGAGGCTCGAGCGCGTGACCCGGAAAGCCGGCGTTACGCCGAGCGTTTTGGTCAGAACCGCGCTCGCCAATCAACTCGACTACGAAGAGTGGTTCTTGAGGGCTGTCGACGAAGGCATTGCCGATCTCGATGCCGGGCGCGTGTTCACGACGCGGCAAGTCCTTGCGGCACTCGACAAGCAGCGCGCGGAACGTGGCCGGCAAAAACGCAAGGCTGCGGCTTGAATGGTCCGCGCGCAAAGGGCTGACGGTTTCGCACCGGGAACGCCTGATCGCCGAGTTGCGAGCAGATACTAAGCTCGCCACGGAATACCTCAATGCCGCAGCGGAAGACAGCGACCCTCGCGTCTATCTGGCGGCACTCAGAACGGTCGCCGAGGCCCAGGGCATGGCTAAGGTTGCAAAGGCGGCGGGAGTCCCGCGTGAAAGCCTGTATCGCGCGCTCTCGTCGAGCGGTAATCCGCGGTTTTCCACACTGCACGCCATCCTGAGGGCGGCCGGCCTCAAGTTCGCCGTCGAGCGCATCTAATGCGCTCGGTCCTGGCCGCGTTTTTGACCTTTGCCTAATTGTCTCTAGTATTGCAACGCGAGTCGGATTAAAAGCTTCCGCTTCCGCCTCCCCCACGCCGCCGTCAAGCGTGAAGAGCCGTGGCTGGTGATTTGTGGTTAGTGATTGGCGTAACCGCTAATTGCAAGTGCAAATCGCCGGAGAGGCGCACGGATATTGCCTCTTCAGCCGTTTATGCTATGACATTTTGGGCTGTGTCTGACTATTCTATAACTTGATGCCCAGCAATTTCGCGGCGGTCTAGCGACCTTGGGTTTCCCAGGGATCGACGACCGGAACGTTTAGATCCTGAAAATGCCGCACGTTTCGAGTAGCGAGCGTGGCACGCCGCGCCAGCGCAATGCCGGCGATCTGGGTGTCCCGCATGTCCACCGGCCGGCCGGTCTTTTGCCGTTGAGCGGCCAGCAATGCCGCCTCGGTTGCGGCGGCACTGTCAAAATCCAGGACCCGGTTTTCCAGATCCTCTTCCAGCAGCCGGGCAAATGCCGCTTCCAGCGTCTGCCGGCGGCGACCCTTGGGCAACAGAGCCAGCCCGAGACGGGCCTCGAACAGCGTGATGCTGGTGATCCATACGGATTCGGCCGGCTGGCGATCGAGCCATGCGACTACCGGCGCGTCGGGGGTCTGGCGCATCAACGCCGAGAGCACATTGGTATCGAGAACGATCATTTCCCGAAGTCGGCCGACCGCACAGGCTGGCCGCGCAATTCCGGCAGGTCCGCCGTCAGTCCGGTTTTCTTGAAGCGTGCCGCGATGCGCGATCCCAGCCTGGATACACGTTTGTTACCGTCCTTCACCACGTCGCGCAGAATGTGCCGGACTTCCTCTTCCATGCTGTGCCCGTGGCGTTCGGCACGGCGTTTCAGACGCGCTTTCACATCGTCTTCCAGATGACGGACGATGAATTGGGCCATATGAATTCCGCGTGGGCTTAGAAAGATATCATGATATCTCGAGGGGCTGCTTACCGCAAGCCCGAGCTTCAGGGAACCCCTTCCCCTTCGATGGGGGAAGGGGTCTCATCGCCTCACACCCGCATCAAATCGAAAAACTCGTTGACCGGCATCGCCGCGAGGCGTTTGCGGTCCAGACACAAGTTCACGATCGCGCGCCGTTGCTTCTCGGCAAACACCCGCGCCACGTTGTTCTCGAATTTCTCGATCAGCAGCAGTATCCCCTCCTTGCGCCGCTTGCGGTGGCCGAGCGGGTAATCGACCTGCGACAGCGGGGCCCGGGTGCCGTCCTTGAAGTAAACCTGGATCGAGTTGGCGTTGGTGCGTTTGGCGGGGTCGTGGTATTCGCGTTCGAAAACCCTGGACTCCGAGAGGCGCATTTTCCTGCGCAGCGCGTCGATGCGCGGATCGGCGGCGACGTGGTCTTCGTAGTCCTCGGCGGTGAGCTTGCCGAAGATCATGCCGACCGCCATCATGTACTGCATGCAATGGTCGCGGTCGGCGGGATTGGCGAGCGGTCCGGTCTTGTCGAGAATGACCATCGTCGAGTTGTGGCATTTCACGTCGACGCGCTTGATCGCGTCGAGCCGGTCTTTTACCAGCGGATGCAGCTTGATCGCGGCCTCGACCCCGCTTTGCCCGTGGAACGCGGTGGGGTACGCGATCTTGAACAGCACATTCTCGATGACGTAGCTGCCGTACGGGCGCTGGAATTTGAACGGCTTGCCCTTGAACAGCACGTCGTAAAAGCCCCAGGTTTTCGCGCTCAGCGCCGACGGATATCCCATCTCGCCCGTGAGCGCCATCAGCGCGAGCCGCACGCCGCGGCTTGCCGCATCGCCCGCCGCCCACGACTTGCGCGAACCGGTGTTGGGCTTGCGGCGAAAGGTGGCAAGCGCGTGGCCGTCGACCCACGCATTCGAAACCGCATTGATGATCTCCCCGCGCGTGCCGCCGAGCATTTTGGCAACAACGGCGGCGACGGCGATCTTGATCAGGATCGTGTGATCGAGCCCGGCGCGCGTGAAACCGTTTTCCAGCGCGAGCTGCCCCATGATCTCGTAGGCCTTGATCGCCGCTGCGAGCACATCGCGCACGGTGAGCGGCTTGCCGCCCTGAGCCATGCGCGTGCGCGAGACCCAGTCCGCGGTGGCGAGGATGCCGCTGAAGGTATCGGACGGGTGTATCACCGTCTCGCCGTAGAACGCGTCGTTGTAGTCGAGCCAGCGCACCAGCGCGCCGATATTGAAAGCGGCATGCACCGGGTCGAGCACAAACGAGGTGCCCGGAACCCGCGCGCCATGCGGCACGACGGTGCCCGGCACCACAGGGCCGAGCAGCTTGGTGCAGGCGGGATACGCCAACGCCTCAAAGCCGCATCCGAGGCTGTCGATCAGGCAGTAGTGCGCGGTCTCGAACGCAAGCGCGCTTTTGACGCGATAGCGGTCAACGTAGTCGGCGATGCCGGTGATGACCAAGTCGGGAACGGGGCGGACGTCCTTTCCGCGCCCGCTCACCCGGTCTCGCCCCCGTGATCGGGGGCGAGGGGAACGTATTTTCACTGGACCGCTATTTTTCCGGCTTCGATCACTTTCGCATACTTGGCGATCTCGCGCTTGAACATGGCCGCCAGTTCTTCCGGCGTGCTGCCGACCGGCTCACCGCCCTCGCGCGCCAGGAATTCCTGCACATCGGAGGCCTTGAGCGCCTTCAGGATTTCAGCATTGAGTTTGGCAATGACAGGCTTGGGGGTTGCCGCCGGCATGAACATCGCGTACCAATTGTCAACATCGAAGCCCGGGAACATCGAAGCCATGGTCGGCAGATTCGGGTACGCTTTCGCCGGTTTCGCGGTCGTCACCGCAATTGCCCTGACTCTGCCCGTCGCGACGTGCGGAGCGACCGCGAGCGCGGTGCCGAACTCGAAATCGACCTCGCCGCTGATCAGCGCGATGATCGCGGGGCCGCCGCCTTTGTACGACACGTTCACCATGCTGGCGCCGGTGGCCTGCTTGAACATCTCGATCGCGAGATAGCTGGTGGTGCCGGCGCCGTTATTGCCGGCGTTGAGTTTCCCGGTCTTTTTCGCGAGTGCAACGAGTTCCTTCACCGATTTGACCGGCACACTCGGATGCGTCACCAGCACCAGCGGCACTGAAGAGATCCAGGTCACCGGCGCGAGGTCCTTGACAGGATCAAAGGTCAGCGACTTCTTGTAAAGAGTGACGTTGACCGAAAGCGATGCCGTCGTGAACAGGACCGTGTGGCCGTCTGTCGATTTCACTGCCAGATCCGCGCCGATCAGGCCCGCGGCCCCCGCCCGGTTGTCGACGACAAAGGTCTGCCCCAGGCTTTCAAAAAGTTTCTTGCCGAGCAACCGCCCTTGAATGTCGGTGCCGCCGCCGGGCCCGAAAGGAACGATGACTCGCACCGATTTTTCGGGCCAATTCTGCGCCTGGGCCGCGGCTGATACGACGAGCGTGGCCGCTGACAGCAGCACGCCCGCATAATGCAGGTGGTTTTTCAATTTCATTTCTTGCTCCTCGATATACAAACGGAAGTGAAACTGGTTGGGATCGCTGCGACGCCTGCCGGTTTTTGACATTGGCAGCGGCCAATTCGCAGTGCAGTATGAATTTTAGCCTGCTTTGAGCGTTTTGCCCACTTCCAAGGCGCTAACCGCGGTAAACCGGCTCCGGCTGCGAGAAAAACGCATGCAGGATGTGATACGCCGTCAGGTAGTTGATCTGCTGAAAGCTCGCGTGCGAGATGCCGGGCATCACCGCGAATTGCTTGTCGAAATTCGGCAGCCGCCCGAAGAATGCGATCAGATCGTCGAGTCCCGCGATCCCGTCGTGCTCGCCGCGCATGATGAGGGTCGGCACGGTAATTTTTACGGGATCGACCACCGGCAACTTCAAGCACATATCGACGTAAGTGCCGGTCGGCACCGAGTCGTCGAGCGCAAGTATGGAGTCCGCGAACGCTTCGATCACTTTGCTCTCGGCGCATCCCGGATGGTCGCGCTCGAAGATGCCGCGCACGAACGCGCGGTCGATCGGCCGCCGTTTCATTTTGAGGAACTGCGGCAGCTTCTTGCGCCGCTCCTCGAGCGTGGGGCTGCCCTCTCCGGTCCACACGAACGCGTCGAGCGCGAGACGCGCAACGCGCCCGGGATGGCGCTGCGCGAACATCGCGGCACGCAGCGCGCCGGAGGAGATACCGTACACCAGAAACTTTTTCACACCGCGCGTTTGCATGATGTACTCGGTCACCGCCGCAATATCATCGGCGCCGTTGGCGATGTCGCAATTGATGTCGCGTTTTTTGTCGGAGCGGCCGTAGCCTTCCATGTCGCAACACCACGTATCAAAGCCAAGCCCGGCAAAATAATCCATCGCCGATGAATTGGGCCGGCCGGGAACCTGCAGATCGAAGGTCGGCTGCGATGCCATTGATGAGCCGTGCACGAACAGTACGGTGCCCAGCTTATCCGCGGAGGCGGCCGGCTTTTCGTATAAAAACAGCTTGATGCCATTTTTTTGGGTCCAGTGCTCCTGGCCGGATATGACTTCCTGAGTGACTTGCAGATTCATGATAATTCCTGACAAGGTTGATCGAATGCGGCGAATTGATGCGGGCGGCCAGTCTAGTGCACGCTTGGCGGCAACGTCAATCAGAGGTGTCGGTATCGTGCGAGGCGGGAAACCGGGTCCGCCGTATATAATTCCGGCTGATCCTGGGGAGAAATATCGAATGGACTTCAAACTGAACAGTGAGCAGCACGAGTTCGTCCACGTCGTGCGCAAGGCCTGCCAGAAGGAATTCGCGCCGCGCGCTGTCGGGTATCTCAATGGCGCCTGGCCCGCCGAGAACATACAGCGGCTCGCCGAACTCGGCGTGCTCGGCATAGCGGTCCCCGCCGAATACGGCGGCGCGGGCCTCGGCGTCCTCGACACGGTGCTGGTGCTCGAGGAAATCAGCAAAGTCTGTTACGTCACCGCGATGGCGGTGCTTGGCGAAGTCGGCGTGCAGTGCCAGATCATCAGCACTTACGCGCCGGAGTCGATCAAACGCAGGATCCTGCCGCGGGTGGCGGCGGGACAGGCGATCCTCGCGATCTGCATGACCGAGCCCAATGCCGGTACCGACGTGCCGAATTTCACCACCAATGCCGCCGTTACCGGCAACCGCGTCATCCTCAATGGCAGAAAAACCCTGATAAGCCGCGCCGATCTCGCCGAGATGCTCGTCGTTTTCACACGCGTCAACGGCGTGCCGGGCGCCGCCGGCATCGGCTGCGTGCTGGTGCCGGGCGGAATCAAAGGACTGATCGCCGAAGCGAAGTACCACACCATGGGCGGCGAATACCTGAGCGAAGTGCAATTCAACGATGTGGAACTGCCGCTCGAAAACCTGCTGATCCGCGAAAACGGCCTGAAGCAACTGATGAACGCGTTCAATATCCAGCGCTGCCTGAATCCGGCGATCTGCCTCGGGCTCGCCGAAGGCGCGCTCGAAGCCTCCCTCCAGTACCTGCGCGACCGCTCGGCTTTCGGGCACCCCATCGGTGATTTTCAGGGGCTGCGCTGGAAAGCCGCCGACATGTACATCCAGATCGAAGCTGCGCGCGGCTTGCTTTACCGCGCCGCAGTGAGCGGCGGGCAGTTTCCGGACCCGACGCTTGCCGCGATAGCAAAAATCTATTGCAACGAAATGTGCATACGCGTGACATCAGAGGCAATCCAGATCCACGGCGGCTACGGTTATACCGACGAATATGCGGTATCGCGCCTGTTTCGCGGGGCGCGCTATGGCAGCCTCGGTGGCGGCACCTCCGAAACGCTGCGCAATCTGATCGGGAAAAAACTGGTGGAGGACATGGATCTCGCGACCGGCATGCTCGGGACGGGACTGTTCTAAATCCGGTCCCGGCAGGTTTCAAGCCGGCGCTGCCGTCCGGAAAACTGCTAACCGGCCGGGTTGGTTTCCTAGTACGTCGGCCTGAGCCGCAGGTAACTGTTGCGATCGATCGACTTCACGCCGAGTTTTTTCACCTCGGTTCCTTTCAGCACATTGAGCAGCACCTCGGTGCCGGCATCGCCGCTCGCCCACAACTTGCGGTAAAAATCGCCATGGCCGTGCACCTGCTCGCCGCGCACGCCGATGATAATGTCGCCGCTCGCCAGCCCCGCCTCCTCAGCCGGACTGTCGGGCGAAACCCGCGTCACGATCAGCTTGCCCTGCAGTTCCTGCGTTTGGACGCCGAGCCACGGACGCGGCTTGGCGGATGATTTGCCTTGCGCGATCAGATCGCCGAGGATTGGTTTCAACAGGTCGATCGGCACGAACATGTTGCCCGGCACGCGTGCGCTGCCTCCCATCGCATCGCTGACCGCCAGCGAGCCAACGCCGAGCAGCTTGCCTTCCTTGCTGATCAGCGCTGCGCCCTGCCAGTTGACCGTCACCGGGGCGGTGAAAATCGCCTCATCAAGCAGGTATTCCCAAAATCCGGCGAATGGGCGGCGCGACACCACGATGGCCGGCGCCACGCCGTCGAATCCCACGATCAGCACCGGTTCCCGGTCGCCGAGCTTGGCCGATTCACCGAACGTGATGGGCTTGATTGCCGGCGCCTTGACCGCGCGTATCAAGCCGAAGCCGGTGGTGAAGTCGTAGCCGATCACGCTCGCCGGCAACGGCCGGCCGTCGGCCGCGGCGATCTCGACCGTCTCAGCCTCCTGGATCAGATAGCCTATGGTCAGTATCAGCCCGCTCGAATCGATGACGATGCCGGTGCCTTCGCGCTCGGGACCCAGCGTTGCGCGGCTGCGCGCATCCGCGATCATTTTGGAGCGGATCTTGACCACGGAAAGCACGTCCACCGTCGCGCCGCCGCGGCGCGGGGCATCGGCCGCAGTTGCGGCCGGCACCACCAGCGCGAGACACAAACTCCCGACCAGCCCGAGAATGGCGCCGCGCCGCGGTGCAACCACCGTTTTGCCGCTGACCGGGCATGAGCCCGCCCCCAGCCATCCGTGCAGCGCTGCCAGCAAATGCAACATTTTCATTTTCTCCAGTGCCGAGACACGCAGGGATGCGTGTCTTCTCTCAATCCGGATAGTATTCCTTATGCAGGCTATTCGGCAAACGCGTGCTGGAGTCGAAAATCGCGATGCCGCCGGGAATCGGCAAGCATCACCTCCGGCCGAGCGCCGATACGCGCGGCGCGATGCGCGAAAACGTCATTGGTATAATCGCAGCCGGACAGCAATCAGGGAGCAAATAATGGAACTGGGATTGAAAGGGAAGGTCGCCATCGTCACCGGCGCGACCGAAGGCATAGGCAAAGCCACCGCGCTCAGGTTCGTGCAGGAAGGCGCGCGGGTCGCGATCTGCTCGCGCCGCGCCGAGCTCGTCGCCGCAACCGTCGAAGAGTTGACGCGCGCCGGCGGGGAAGCGTTCGGCATGGCCGCCGACATGAGCAAGGCCGCCGACATCGAGCGTTTCATCAACGCCGCAACGGGGCACTTCGGCCGGCTCGACATACTCGTCAACAATGCGGGAACCTCGAGGCGCGGCGCCTTCCTCGGGCTCGACGACGCGGCGTGGAGCGCCGATCTCGAGCTCAAGCTATTCGGCGCTATCCGCTGCACGCGGCTCGCAGTGCCGCACATGCGCAAGCAGGGCGGCGGGCGCATCATCAACCTCACCAACATCGGCGCCAAGCAGCCGGGTGCCGAATCGATGCCGACCTCGATTTCGCGCGCCGCGGGACTCGCGCTGACCAAGGGACTGTCGAAGGAATTCGCGCCCGATAACATCCTGGTCAACACCGTCTGTATCGGCAAAATCAAATCCGGCCAGCACGAACGCAACCGCGCGCGCGCCGGCATCAGCGCCGAGGAATACTATACAAAGATGGGTACGGACATCCCGCTCGGGCGCGTCGGCGAGACCGACGAGGCCGCCAACGTGATCGTGTTTCTGGCCTCCGCCGCCGCGAGCTATGTGACCGGCACCAGCATCAACATCGATGGCGGGATTTCCGGCGTGCTTTGAGCGATGCGCTCACCGTTATTCCAATTCCACTTCAAGAGTTACATTATTTTCGGTGCGCACGGCGCACCATCCGGCAATCGGTGCGCAAGCGCACCCTTGTATCTACACGTACTCCAATCCGGTGGACGCCAGCCCGACGAGATTAATATTCTGCGCATTGAGCAGGTCGTTGGCCGCATACACCAGCAGGTCAGCCTGACTCATCCCGCCCTGCAGCCACCCCACAAATTTCTGAAGATCGGCGGCGGGCGGGGCATTTCCGACCAAATGGATGTAAAGCGTCCGCACCACGGCTTCGTTGCTGCGTGAACCGGCAACCTGGGCGAACAGCTCCGAGCCCAAGGCAAGATCCGCAATCTGCTGCAGGGTGTTGCCCTGGTCGAACAGCCGAATACCGATGCCGTTCAAAACAGGCTCAAGGAGGTCCACGCCAAAGGCAGCGCCGATGATCCTGGCGGTATTGCCGGCGCCACCGTCGATATCAAAGGCGAACTTTTTGTCGGTGAACTGAAGACGCTCGACATTCACCAGCGTGTCTTCTCCCCCGCTTCCATTCGGATCGGTTACCCGAATCGAGCCGCCGTTCCTGACGACGGTATACGCGGTTCGATTGCCCGCGTAGATTGCCGTGTCGATTCCGCTGCCGCCGTCGAGGGTGTCATTCCCGGCTGCGCCGCTCAGCCTGTCGGCGCCGGCGCCACCGGCCAGGGTGTCGGCGCCGGCGCCGCCGTCGAGCGTGTTGGCGACATTGTTGCCGATCAGCGTGTCGTTACCGGCGCCGCCGGTGGCGTTCTCGATGGTCACGCCATACGCAATCGCCACGGTGTCGCGCTGCGTGGTGCCGCTGCCGGCGCCGGTAAAGGTGAGGGGATTGCCGAGCTGGGAAAACTCCCCGGCGTTGAGATTGATCACCCCGCCGGCTGACGAGTGGTACTGGATAGTATCGCTGCCGCCGCCGTCCCAGAGGGTCTGGTAATAGGTTTGCCCCTGGTTGAACGTGTATACATCGTCGCCGGCCCGGTACGAATCGTTGGCGCCGTACAGCTGCTGCGCCGCGGCGACATCCAGCAGCATCGGCGTCGTGGGATTGAAATTTGCCCCTCCCGAGAACCTGCCCGTGGCCGGATCATAAGCGCCGGGGAAAGCGGCATAGGCCATCACCGAGTACTGGATCGTCGCGAGATCCTGCGGCAGAGTGGCGTCCCGCCCGAATGGGTGCTTCAGCCCCAGCACGTGGCCGATCTCATGAGTCAGCGCATAAAGGACGTAGCTGCCCGGCGCGGAATCGGCAAACCTGGCAGCGTCCTTGAGGTAGTAGTTAAACCAGATATCGCCGCCCAACCTTTGCTCCGGAACATAGGCATGCGCAACCACGGTGCCGGCGCGGTCGAAGGGCGACGACGACGTAAACATGAATCGAAAGTTGCCCTCCGCGGCGGGGGCCACCGAAAGCGAAATGTTCGCAACGTTGGCCCACCCCTGCAGCGCGTTCAGCGCAATCGATTGTTGCGTGGCATTGAACGCGGCGAGCGTACCGAGCAACTCGTTGTTGCCCCCCAGCGTGTTATAAGTATTCGCGTTGCCGTATTCCGCCGCGTCGGCGGGAAACCGGTAGCTAAGTTTCACGGGCTGCCCGCGCAAGCCCCATTGAACCCCCGAATCCAACGCCTGCCAGTCACTGCGTGATAGCATAAAGCTCCATGTCAATTACCACCGAATCCGGATCGGCAGCGCCGCCGTGGGATAAACCATCGTTGGCTCGCCGTGGCGGCCTCGCTGGTTTATTTTATCTGGTATCGAAGATGGCTGCAGATGGCCGACTCGGTCTCATCGCGCGCGGCTCCGGCGCCGCTCTCGCCGCGCTGTCCGGCGCCGCCGCCGGATTCGAGCTGGATCTCCCCGTCCGCATGGAGGACGTGGGCTACCGGATGTTCGGCGTCGCCCCGTACGGCTATCACGTGGCGGAACACCGCGTCGATGGCCACCCGGGACTGGACATTGAATACATTCCGGGCGCCAAAGTCTACGCCGCCATCGGCGGCTCGGTTCAGGTTTTCACCGACAGCCATACGCCGGACAAGCAGACCCTGCAGCTCAATTTTTCGGAAAACGGGAAAAACTATCGACTGGTATACACCAATCTGTCCGCGCTTGAGCCTGGCGTATCCCACGGCGCCACGGTGACCCGCGGCCAAATATTGGGTACGGCCGGCAGCCAGACCCAGATTCAGACGGGAAATGTCGCCGTCACTTACGCCATGACCCATTTCCAGCTCGATGACTTTTCCATCAACTACGGGCTTAGCAACACCAGCGCAGTATTCCCGGTCCCTTATTTCAGCGCCGCCGCGCAGGCAAATCTGGCGACTATCTGGTCGCAAAGCGCCTATCGGCAAATGGTTTGCGAACCCTATCTGGCGAGCCCGCGGGGCCTGTTGTCGAAACCGACGGTGATACGCACGTGGACGCGAAACAGCGGCGCGTTGGCGAATCGCATCGACTTCCGTTGCGACTACAGCGACAGCGGCACCACCGGCTATACGCTCTACGATGCCGGCGGCAACGTCCTCGAGACAGGAACGGCCACGCTCAACCCGGTCACTGCGGGAACTACGACCATCGATCTGAGCAGCACGGGCGGTTTGCGCCTCGGCATAATTTACGTCAAGGACGCGCTCCTGAGAATCGCCTATTCCGCGGCAGGCGGCGCACGTCCGGCGAATTTCACCGCCGCTTCCGAATACATCACCGCCGGCGCGGCCGCCAACTGCGCGGCGAATACCGACGCGGTGTGCATCAACGGTGACCGCTCGCCATTCCGTCCCGGTGACAGCCTGGGGGCAACCATTGTCCTGGACTGGAGCAAACTCACCCGCAGCCGCGTCACGGGCGATTTGTGGGTCGCCCTGCAGATGCCCAACGGCGCCCTGCTTTTCCTCGATGCCAATGGCAACTGGAGTAACGCGGCCTCCCGCTACAAAAATATTTCCACCGGCACCACCGACGTCGCGATCATCCAGCCATTTACGGTCACCGCCGCCCTGGCCGGGAACTACACCATTTACGCCATACTGATGGAAGACGGGAGCACGCTGGCGCAACTGGATACGGCGCGCATCTCCAACCTTGCCAGCACCGTGTTCTATCTGGTCCCGTAAAAGTTGGCCCGCTACTCGACCAGCGGGACCGTGAAACCGGAGGGCGCGTCTGCACGCTGGTGACGCTCCCACATTGCGGTGTAGGCCGACTCGAGGTGGCGGCAGAAGCGATCCGTATCGAACAGGGCGCAGGTGGAACGGTTTTTCACGAGCTTCGCCCGGATGGCGGCGAGCATTGCCGGCGTAGCGGCGAGCTTCAGCGCCAGTGCTTCGTATTCTTCCAGCGTGTGCGTAACCAGTTCCGGCAGGCCGACGGCGTTCAGCAGACTACCGGCCATGCGCGACGCCAACGTCTCGCCGGCGCAGGTCAGCACCGGCACGCCGGCCCAAAGCGCATCGCTCGCTGTGGTACCGGCGTTGAATGGCAGAGTATCCAGAAATAAATCCGCCAATCCGAACCGCGCCAAATGGTCCGAATACGGAAGCCTCGCCGCGAAGATCAGGCGACGTGGTTCCACGCCGCGGCCCGCAGCTTCGGCCTCAAGGTTTTGCCGCACATCCGGGCTGTCGGTGGCGAGCCACAAAACGCTGTCCGGAACGGCTTTCAGCAGCCGTGCCCATACCTCGAACACCGCGGGATTGAACTTGTAGCTGTTGTTGAACGAGCAGAACACGAAACCTGATTCCGGGAGCCCGACCTCGTGCCGCGCCGGTGTGGCCGCGCCTATCCGTCTGCTTGCGTCATTCGCCTGGAAACAGTCCGGCAGCGAGACCACATTCTCTGCGTAGTGAGTCTCGCTTCCCGCGGGAACGACGAAATCATCGGCAATGATGTAGTCGATGTAATCCGCCCCCATCGTCGCCGGAAATCCAAGGTAATTGACCTGTATCGGCGCGCAGCGGTCAGCGAATATCGCGGTCCGGCTGCTGCCCGTAAATCCCATCAGGTCCACGGCGATATCAACTTCCATCTCCCGCAGCAATGCCGCAACTTTGGCGTCGCTTTCGCGGCTCACATCGAGAAACCGGCCGAACGCCCCCTTCACCCGCTGCCCCATTTCACTCATTTGCTCCGGCCGGAATGAAATGGCGAAGGTCTCGAACCGTTCGCGGTCGTGCTTTTCAAACACACCGGCCATCAGATACGACACCGGATGGTCGCCAAAATCCGCCGACAGGTAGGCAACGCGTATCCGCTCGTGCTGAAAACGCGCGCCGGACCCAGGCGGCGTCCGTGACGCCGGAAACCTGTCGGCGACATGAATACGGGCACACCGCAACTGGTCCGCTGCCGACGGCGAGACGGCGAGAAACGCAAACGGCGTGATCGCGCACCTGCCCTGACCCACCGCCGCGGAAATCTGCTCTGCATGGTGTGCGTATTGCTTCCAGTCGCAGCAATGCAGTTGCGAATGGAACAGGTTGCCCAGCGCGTATTCGTGGTCAGGCTTGATTTCGGCAAGCCGCGCGAAACAATCTGCGGCATCGCGGTGCCGCGCCAGATCGCGCAGAACCATGCCTCGGTTGTATAGCGCTCCGGTGTGGTCGGGCTTGAGCGACAGCGCGCCGTCATAGCTCGCGAGCGCCTCCTCGTGCCGGCTCAGGCCGCGCAACGCGTTGCCGCGATCGTAGTGCGCATCGGCGCTGCCGGGCATGAGCGAGAGCGCCAGATCGTAGCTCGCCAGCGCCTCGCCGTATCGCCTGAGTTCCGCCAGTGCAATGCCGCGATTGACGAGGGCCCCGGCATCGTCAGGCCTGACGGCGAGCGCACGGTCGTAGCTTGCCAGCGCTTCCTCGTGACGCTTGAGATCGCTCAGCGCATTGCCGCGGTTGTAAAGCGCATCGGCATGGTCGGGCCTGAGTTCCAGCGCGCGCTCGTAGCTTGCCAGCGCCTCCGCCGCCCGCTTGAGGTCGCGCAGTGCATTTCCGCGATTAAGAAACGCCTCGGCATCGAAGGGACTGAGCGCCAGCGCACGCTCGTAGCTCGCGAGCGCCTCTTGCGGCCGCTGCAGATCCGTAAGCGCGTTGCCGAGGTTGAGCAATGCATTCGCGTAATCTGGATTCAGGCGCAGCGCGCGCTCGTAGCTTGCGAGCGCTTCATGCGGCCTGCCCAGATCGCGCAGCGCGTTGCCGCGATTGTTGAGCGCATCGGGAAATGCAGGCTTAAGTGCAAGCGCGCGGTCGTAACTCGCCAGTGCCTCTTCCGGCCGCTTGAGTTCGCGCAGCGCGTTGCCGAGGTTTGCATGCGCGGCGGCGTTCCTGGGGTCGACCTTTATTGCGCGGCCAATGAATTCAACCGCTGACGCAAAGTTCCCCCCTTGCGCCTGGACTACCCCGAGCAGATGCAGCGCGTCAAAATTCCTGGGCTGGAACAGCAGAATTTCCCGGTAGAGCGCTTCGGCCTGCGACCAGAGCTCCTGTTGATGCAGCGCGATAGCGCGCTGCAGTTTCGCCGCGATCGACGAAGTCGCCGCAAGCCCGGCCTGCCGCGGCTGGTGGAAAACCGGGGGATTTTTTCTCTTCGCCATGCTGCGCTCTCATGCCATTTTCCCGCGAAGCGGGCGGCAGGAAAAGCCAGCCGCCAGACACCCCTGCAGCGGCGGGCCGAGACACGCAAAATGCAACTGTGCGTGAATTTCGGTGCTGGTGAGTGGACTCGAACCACCGACCTACTGATTACGAATCGGCCTCAGCGAACAATACAAGACACTCTAGCGCAAACAAGAATAACATAATCAAGGCGTAATGCTGATCTCGTTATTTCCATGTGTTCTGGCTTGTGCCTGATTTTTTGCGCTCAGCGTTCCACCAGCTTCAATACCGCCACTCCTTATCGGGATAACGCCCCTCGATCCGCGCCTCAATCAACGCGGCAACCAGCTCTGGCTGGTATGACGTTTGCAAATGGCGGAGTGCGGGCAACACGAACGACGGCGATGCGTTGCATTCACCCATTGGTAGACGGTCGCTGGCCGGCCATGACCGGTTGGTCGTCAGTAATCTTTTCCGGCATACCCGGAACGCCGATTCAATGAAACACCGTGACCACTGCTGCAGATTTCGGGTCCGGGCGCTCGAACCACTCGGGCCAGCACCGCATGTCCCATCCGGCATGCACATATCGGCCATGCAGAATCGAAAGCCAGCGATGAAGCTGAGGCACACCGAAGGTAATTTCGGCGCACGCTGCCTTGCCGGACTTGAATTCCAGTGCGAAGTGCTTGCCTTTCCGCCGCACCTCGATTTCGCGCACCAGCGCCGGTATCGCCTGTAGTCCTGCCGTAACCGGGGGAAGCCGGGGCAGATCCCGCCGCGCGGCGGACTGCTGTAACGACAACACGGCGTCTTTCGCCAATACCCCGCGCGCTTCGGCCAGTTTCTCAAGACTATTCGTAAGGTTCTGCACTACTTGACTGCAGAGGCGCTGCGTCAGCCATAGTGAGGCCGTGTCTCCGTCTTTTCCCGCGCCAACCAGCCGTATCCGATCCTCCTCCGCCACGTAAGTCAGCGTTATCGTTTCCAGGATCGGGGTGCGGCTGCGATGCTTTGTTGGCGGGTTCAAGGTTACCATCGAGCAGGTACTGTTTATATCGAGGTCAGCTGGCAAGGCTAAGGCAACGGTTTACGTCGCAAACATTATGCCAGCTGCGGAAAAGTTGGCTTGTTGGTTTAGGACCTAGTGCAGGAAGGCTGCGCTGAAACAGCCGCGTGCTTATAAAAAGATACGGCAGCCAAGTAGACTGCCTTTCTGTGTTTGGTGCTGTTGAGAGGAGTCGAACCTCCGACCTACTGATTCATACCTGCTACGACTTTCGTCGCCTAGGCCGAAGCCTAGTTTGTGGTCTGGACTTTCTCTTCACCATATCGCCGAGGCGAATTAGGTGGGCCGTGTAAAGTCTCTACACTCCCCTTTCGGGTAGCACGGGATTACCATCAGCATGACCTGTTAAGGTTTCCCCGTTTTAGCGGCCTCCACTCATGCAGTTTCCCGCACAAGGCGCAAAGTACTTCTACGAATCAGTTGCTCTACCAACTGAGCTACAACAGCGTTTGTCGTGCCTACCGCCTACTTATCCTCCGTAGCTGAATGGCAGCGGCATTGTTAGCGTTTTATTAGAATCAATACCATATTTATAATGAATTGATTATATTACAATAATTTATACACGCCTACCTCTTACACGAATCAGTTGCGCTACCAGCTGAGCTACACCAGCGCTGGCGGAAGAGGCGGTTATTGTATCAGGCCGTGGCGGAACGGATGCGAACGATGATGTCCATGCCCTCTGCCGCCATGCCGCGCGGCAGCGGCGGCAGCCCGCTGACCCGGATATCACGCGCGTCGATGTCGGTCAGATCGCCGCTGTCGACGTTGTAGAAATGATAATGCGGCGTGGTGTTCGCATCGTAAAACACCTTGCTCGGATCGACGATGACCTCGCGGATCAGCCGCTTTTCCAGAAACAGACTGAGCGTGTTGTAGACCGTCGCCTTGGACGTCTCCGCGGCGCGGCCGTTGACCAGCGCCAATATCTGGTCGGCCGATAGATGCCCGCCGCGCGAGAAAATCGCGTGGGCGATCTCGATACGCTGATGCGTCGGGCTGATGCCGTGGGCGCGCAGCGCGTCGGCCAGGTTGTCCCGCGTGTATTTGTTTTGCGTCATGATCTGATTTTAGACCAATATCTGGACTGCGTCTAATTCGGTGCCGGGATGCCCGCGCCTCCGTTCGTTCCAGCGAAACGACCGCCTATCGGTGAATCGTGGCAATGCCGATCCGGCGTCGTTAAGATTGCGCCGTTCAAGGAGCCATCCCATGCGACGTTCAGCCGGATTTACATTGATAGAGTTGATGGTCGTCACGGCGGTTATCAGCATACTGGCGGCCATCGCCTACCCGTCCTACCAGAATTACATCGTACGCGCCAACCGCTCCTCCGCGATGCAGTTCATGCTCTACATGGCCAGTCGCGAAGAGCAATTTTTGCTCGACGCGAGTTCCTACACGGCGACGATAGGAGCGGGTGGGCTCAATCTGGCGCCACCCGCGGACCTCGCCACCCGCTATACGTTTACGGTGGCGGTTACCGCGGGCCCGCCTCCAACCTATACGGTCACCGCCACCGCCATCGGCAATCAGGCGAGCGACGGCAATCTGACGCTGGACAATCTCGGGCAGAAATTACCGGCGGACAAATGGAAAGGGTAACGGACGCATAGCCATGAGACTGCGGTTGCTTACCTGCTCGGGACCATGCTTTGCGCGCAGCGCAAATCCGCGCTCCGGGCGCGGCTTCACGCTGATCGAGATGATGATGACGATACTCATACTGACGATCCTGATCGTCACTGCGGCGCCGTCGCTCAGCAGTCTTATGCGCAATCAGCGCATCAAGACCGCCACTTTCGATGTCTACGCGAGTCTGATTTACGCGCGCAGCGAAGCCATCAAGCGCAACGCCAACGTGGACATCATCCCGGCCGCACCGCCGGAATGGGCCAGCGGCTGGAATATCGTGACCAGTGGCACCACGCTCAGAAGCCAGGCCGCCATCGGCGATATCAACATCAGTGGCCCTGCCGCGACGGTGACCTACCGGACCAGCGGGCGCCTCGACGGCAACGTCACGCCGAGTTTCGTGCTCAAGGTGTCGCAAAACAATTCGATCCATGCCCGCTGCGTAAACGTTGATCTGAGCGGCCGCCCCAATATCAAAACCGACACCGACGGGAATCCCGCCAATGGCTGCCAGTAACGCGCTCTGCAGGCTGCCACGCCATGAACCGATGCGCAGAAATCGCACGGCGGCGGTGCCGTCGACCACCGCAGGCTTCACGATGCTCGAAATACTGGTGTCGATACTGGTTATTGCGCTCGGATTGCTGGGACTGGCCGGCCTGCAAACCCGGATGCAGCAGGCCGAATTCGAGTCCTACCAACGCGCCCAAGCGCTGGTGGCGCTGTACAGCATGGTCGACCGCGTCAAAGTCAACCGCTCCACCATGCGGTGTTTCGCCATCACCACCGATACGGCTGCCGGCGCCCCCTACTACGGAACCGGATCGTCCGCCCTGCCGGCGTGCACCGTGAGCGCATCCGCCGCGGACAACGCCATGGCCAACACCGCGCTCGCCGAAATGGACAGCTTGCTCAAGGGCAGCGCCGAAATGAAAAGCGGCACCGCGGCCGGCGCCATAATCGGCGCACGCGGCTGCGTGAGCTACGACAGCGCGACCGAGCTTCTCGATGGCGCAACCCCGCCCGCCGCCATTGCGGGAACCGGCATCTACACCGCGGCCGTGGCATGGCAAGGCCTGTCCGCCACCACAGTCTCAGCCTCGAATTGCGCGAAAAATCTCTACTCGGCGGAAACCCAGAGGCGCGTCGTGTCCACGACTTTCCGGCGGGCCAACCTCAAATAGCGGATATTACTGATGACGAATTCACCTATCGCGCGCAACTCCGGCAGCGGCTATTCGCTGATCGAGATGATGATCGCGATGACCATCGGCATGTTCCTGCTGGCGGGGCTCACGGTCATCTTCGCGAATTCGAGCGAAGCCAATCGCGAGCTGCAAAAAACCGCGCAGCAGATCGAAAACGGCCGCTACGCCGCGGGGCTGGTGTTCCAGGACCTGCGCCACGCGGGTTTTTACGGGCACCTGACCCGATTGCCCGCCGCGCCGGTGTCGCTGCCCGACCCGTGCATATCGCCGACCGCGGCTAATCTGACCGCGGCGCTGGGTGTCTATATGCAGGCCTATAACGCGCCTGACCTTGCCACCAGGCCCGATCTGAGCGCCACCACGTGCGCGGCGCAGGGGTTGACCTCGGCCAATCTCAAACCCGGCTCCGACGTGGTGGTGATACGCCGCGCCGATACCGTGGACGTGCTGACGGGCACCTCCACCGCGATACTTAATGAGGTCTACATTCAGGCCACCAGCAACCGCTTTGAAATACAGATCGGCAACGGTGCGGTGCTCGGCACCAACAAAGCCAATGGAGCCGCGTCAACCTTGTTCCTCAGCAACAATATCGTCCCGTCGCCGCCGGCGCCCATACGCAAGTACCACGTGCACATTTATTTCGTCGCGCCGTGCAGCGCCGGCAGCGGCGCAGGCGGCGTCTGCCAGAACGGCGATGACGCGATCCCGACGCTGAAGCGGATCGAACTCGGCGCTGTCGGCGGCGCTACCGCTTACCGGATCGTGCCGCTGGTGGAAGGAATCGAGTACCTGCGGGTGGAGTACGGCACCGATACCCTGCCCAATGTCGTCAACGTGGACACCAGTCTCACCGGAGACGCATCGGTGGATGTCTTCACCACCACGCCGGCGAACTGGACCACCGTGATTGCGGCCAAGCTCTATTTGCTGGCGCGCAATACCGAGGCCACGGCCGGGTATACCGATAACAAGACCTACACGCTGGGCACGCTCGCCGTGCCAGCATTCAACGACAATTTCAAGCGCCACGTCTTTGCAACGGATATTCGCATCATGAATCCTGCGGAACGCCGGGAGATCCCATGAACCAAACGCACTTCGTAATGCTTGCTGCGCGCCAGCGCGGCGCCACGCTGCTGGTCAGCCTGATCATGCTGGTGATACTGACGCTGTTCGCGGTATCCGCCTTCAATCTGTCGAGCGCGAACCTGAAGATTGTCGGCAACTTCCAGCAAAGCAGGGCGATCGAAGCCGTGGCCCAGATAGCGACCGAACAGGTCATCAGCGATATCTCAAATTTCAACCTGTCGCTGCCGCTGACGCAGACGGTCTGCGTCAACGGTACCGGCTCCTACTGTACCGGCGGCAACAATGTGCTGGTGGCGGTCACCTGCAATTACGCAGTTGCCGCGACCGGCTACACCAAGGCCATCTTCAACCTCATGGCCCCTCCCCCCGAGGACACCGACTGGGAGACCCGCGCCGTCGTCACCGACCCCCTGACCGGCACCAAAGCGGTGATCGTGCGGGGCTCGAGCATCATGCTGCTGGCGGGACGCTGCGTTGCCTGACCATTACCGGAGTCATCTCATGAAAACTCACCGCATCCTGAAATTCGCAATCCTGGCCTGGCTCACCTTTGCGCCGGCGGCCTTCGCCGCCTCTTTCGACCCGGTAGGCGACGATACCGACCTCTTTCTCGTCAACCCCAACGTCGCGACCTCGCTCCCCAACGTCCTCATCATCGTCGACAACTCGGTCAACTGGGAAGCGGCCTTCAGTTCGGTCCCGGGCTCCTGCGCCAGCAGCGATCCCCGCCTCCAGGTGAACAAGAAGTACTGCCACATCATCGCCGCGCTCAAGTCGGTGGTCGGCAACCTCGTGCCCGACGTCAGGGTCGGGCTGATGATGTTCAACGAATCCGGCGACAACGGCGCTTATATGCGCTTCGGCATCCGGACGATGTCTCCGACGAACAACAACGCGCTGGTCAACCTGTTCGACAACCTTCGCGCGAGTTCATCGGCCTCAGGGGGCGACCGCGACAATTCGTCGGGCAACCAGCCCTACGGCAGGTCGATGTTCGAGGCGTTTCACTACTTCGGCGGCTATACCTCGCCCGGGGCGGCGTCTGCGGGCTCGCCCGTGGACTCGACCCATTTCGGCCCGTCCATCTTCGCCGGGGGCGTGGGCTCGACTCCGGCCGACAAGCGCGACTGGCCCGGCAACACCGCCGTTAACCCGGCGGCCAGGCCGCCGGGGACTATAGTGAACTCGGCGGCCAGGTGGGGCGCCGAAATGGTGGACTCCTTGGGAAGGCCGGTTTCCGCTTACGCCTCAAAATCGGCGACCAATTACACCAGCCCCATCAGCGACAGTTGCCAGAAGAACTTCATTATCTTCATTTCCAGCGGCGACCCCAATATCGGCGGCGATCAGGGCAACCCCAAGACGGACGTCCTGCTGCAAAACGTAGGCGGCATAAGCGCTCTCACCACCATCAATCCGCCCAACCACGCGAGTCTCATCGACGAATGGGCGCGCTTCCTCTACGCCACCGACGTGAGCCCGCTCACCGGCCAGCAGAACGTCATCACCTACACGATCAGCGTGTGGGACCCGCAGGCGAACGGCCAGCCGAGCAATTCCGACGCCGCCGGGATCGAACTGATGAAAAGCACGGCGAACCAGGGCCACGGCCGCTACTACGACGCCAGCGACCCCTCCAAGCTCATCGATTCGCTCGCCAGCATTTTCGCCGAAGTACAGGCGGTAAACAGCGCATTCGCATCCTCCTCGCTGCCGGTTAGCATCAACGTGCGCGGCACCAACGTGAACCAGGTCTACCTCGGCATGTTCCGCCCCGATGCCTTCAAGGCGCCGCGCTGGCCCGGCAACCTGAAGCTCTACAACCTCGCGCTCGACACCACGACCAACTCGGTGTACCTCGCTGATGCGACCAACGGCCCACCGCCCGCGATGGGCGCAGCGGCGGAAGACGTCACCACCGGCTTCGTAAAAGACAGCGCCATCAGCTTCTGGACCGCGTCTTCGACCTACTGGGCGTTTCGCGATGCGATCGACAACGGTGTGGGCGGCGCCTCGGACCGGCCCGATGGCAACCTGGTGGAAAAAGGCGGCGTCATGCAGCAGCTCCGCCAACAGTATCCGCTCGCCGAGGGCACCACACCCAAGCGCAAGCTCTACACCTGCACCGCCACCGGTTGCACCGCCTCGGGCGCGGCACTGTCGGCAACACCGTTCGACACCACCAATAACGACGTCAGCCAGGCCGCGCTCGGGGTCGCAACCGCCACCGACCGCACCAACCTCATCAACTGGGTGCGCGGCGAGGACAACATGGACAACGAGAACAAGGACTGCACGGTCTCGCCCTATTACCCGTGTGCCGGCACCAACAACGTGCCGCGCCTGACCGACATCCGCGCCATCATACACGGCGACGTTCTGCATTCGCGTCCGGCGGTGGTGAATTACAACCGCTACGGCTCCTCGGACAACGACGTCTACGTGTTCTACGGCTCAAACGCAGGCATCATGCATGCCGTCAAAGGCGGCTACGCCACCGACGCGGGCGATCCTGGCGCGCTGCCGCCGGGCCGCGAAGCGTGGGGCTTCGTGCCGCCGGAGTTCTTCGGCAACCTCAAGCGCCTGCGCGACAATACGCCCAAACTCAGCAGCACCAACAAGAAACCGTATTTCGCGGACGGGTCGATCGGCATTCTGACCCAGGACACTAACAACAACCTCAAGTACGGCGATGCCGGCGACATCGTCAATCTCTACGTCTCGATGCGGCGCGGCGGCCGCTTCATCTACGCGCTCGACGTCAACAATCCGCTCAATCCCAGGTTCCTGTGGAAGATCAGCAACACGACCTCGGGCTTTTCCGAACTGGGACAAACGTGGTCCGAGCCCAGGGCGGTCACAGGGCTGGTCGGCGTCACCGACCCGGTGCTGATCTTCGGTGCCGGCTACGATGCGGCGGTGGAAGACGTCCAGCCCTGCCTGGTCGCGTCAGCCTCGGCGACCAGCGTGGTAAGAAAGGCGATCGGCACGGGCACGGTCACCTACAACGCGGAGGGATCGTGCACGATCACCAACCCGACCGGCAGCACCACCACGATCAATCGCACCATGGGCCGCGGCGTCTACGTCGTCAACGCGCTCACCGGCGCCAGGATCTGGAGCGCCGGCCCGGCGGGCAGCGGTCACACGCTCACGGTTCCCGGCATGGATTTCGCGATCCCCTCGGATGTCACCATCGTCAGGAACGACAGCGGGGGGCCCGTCAACCGCGCCTACGTCGGCGACACCGGCGGCAACATATGGCGCATCGACTTCAGTGGCACCAACCTCGCGAGTTCCACCGTTACCAAGCTCGCCGCGGTCGGGGACCTGACGACCGCCGCCGGCAGACGCAAATTCCTCTACGGTCCCGACGTCATGCCCACGGACGGAGGATTCGATGCAGTGCTGATCGGCTCGGGCGACCGCGAGCACCCGTTCGACCAGACCGCGACCAACCGCATGTACATGTTCAGGGACAGGGGCACCGATTCCGGCGCCGTCACCGGCACCGGAGGATCCGACCCGACCCTCGTTGAAAGCGCGCTGACCGACCTCACCAGCAACTGCATTCAGATTGCGGCCGATTGCGGGGCGGGCCAGACCCAGTCCGGCGTCCAGACGGCGCTCGCCGGCAGCAGCGGCTGGTTTATGACGCTCCGCCCCGGCGAAAAAAGCGTCGGCGGCCAGGTAACGCTCTCAGGCACCGTCTTTTTCAACACCAACATGCCCTCGCCGGACGTCAGCGCCGGCAGTTGCAGCGCCAATCTCGGCATTGCACGCCAGTACCAGGTCTCCGCGCTGGACGCCACCGCCACCATGAATAACGACGGGGTGCCGGGGCTCACTACCGCCGACCGCTCGTTCGTGCACTCCGGCGGCGGCTATATGCCAACCCCGGTTTACGCAATCGTAATGTTCGGCAACAAAGCGTATGAAGTCGTGCTCTCCGGCCTGCACGTGAGCTACCTGCCGGTGGGTGTCACGCGCAATGCGCGCAGGATGAAAGCTTGGTACAAGGAAATCGATTAACACCGTCCGGCGCCGTTGCGGCCTCGACCCGCAGACTGGCGGCCGGGTTGGCGCTTTCAACCGCGGTGCACGTGCTGACGGCGTTGGGGGTCAGCCCGCGCGCCGGCGTCGCACTGGCGTCGCCGTACGCCCTGCAAGTCGATATCGAACGCGCGGACGCGACCTCCGCCGCTGCGCCGCTGCCGCTTCCCGCCACCGAACAACCGCAGCAACCGCGCTCGGCGCCGGCCGCGCGCGGCGAGCCGCCGCCGCAGTTCGCGCTCCCGCTCGATCGCTATTTCAGCGCGAGGGAAGTGGAAGTGCGCGCCATATCGAGCAACGAGGTCGAACTCGTCTATCCGGAGCCGGCCTACGAGCGGCGGATCGAAGGCAAATTGACGCTGCGGATTTTCATCAACGAGCACGGCGGGGTCGACCGGGTCACGGTGCTGGACGCAACACCGCCGGGCGTATTTGAAGAGGCAACTCTCGCCGCGGCAAGGGTGCTGCAATTTACACCCGCCCTGATCGGCGGCCGCGCGGTCAAGAGCAGTAAAACGATAGAAGTGGTGTTCGATCCCCGCACCGTCGCCAACGCCAACGCCAACTAAGCGCCCGCGGCCAGGCTTCTCGGCAGCGGGAAATTGACTTTCTCCACGATGCCCTGAATCTCCTCGACGCTTACCGCGCCCAGACTTCTCAGCTTCTCGACCACCTCCTGGACCAGCACTTCAGGCGCCGATGCGCCCGCGGTGACGCCGACGCAGCGCTTGCCCGCCACCCATTCGGCCCTCAATTCGGAGGCCTGATCGACCATGTGCGCGGTGATTCCCTGCTTGGCTGCGACTTCACGCAACCGGTTGGAGTTGGAACTGTTGGGCGAGCCGACCACGATTACGACCTCGCACAGCCGCGCCAGCGCCTTGACTGCATCCTGGCGGTTTTGCGTCGCGTAACAGATGTCGTCCTGTCTGGGACCAGCGATACGCGGAAAGCGCGCTCTGAGCGCTGCGATGATCGCACTCGCATCATCGACCGACAGCGTGGTCTGGGTAACGAACGCGAGATTGTTTCCGTCGATGACGCGGAGTGCGGCGACATCGGCGGGTGATTCGACCAGGTACATGCCGCCGTGCGCCTGACCCATGGTGCCTTCGACCTCGGGATGGCCATGGTGGCCTATCATCACGATCTCACGCCCCTGCTCGCGCATCCTCGCGACTTCGACGTGCACCTTGGTCACCAGCGGGCAGGTCGCATCGAAAACCTTGAGACCGCGCTCCCGGGCTTCGCGCTGCACCGCCTGCGACACGCCGTGCGCGCTGAATATCACCGTGCCGCCCGCCGGCACATCCTCCAGTTCCTCGACGAACACCGCGCCTTTCGCGCGCAGGTCGTCGACCACGTACTTGTTATGCACGACCTCGTGGCGCACGTAGATGGGCGCGCCGTGGATTTGCAATGCGCGTTCGACGATTTCTATGGCGCGGTCAACGCCGGCGCAGAAGCCGCGCGGTTGGGCGAGCAGAACTTGCATAGCGGCGGATTATACCGCGGGTGGTCCGGTATTACGGCTGGTCCGGAAACCGTCCCAGATCAGCAGCGCAGCACCGCAGGTGATCGCGGCGTCGGCAACATTGAATGCCGGCCAGTGGTATCCGGCGATATGGAAATCCAGAAAATCGACCACCGCGCCAACGAGCACGCGGTCGATCAGGTTGCCGATCGCGCCGCCCAGCACCAGGCTCAGCGCAATGCAGAACCACGTCCGCTGCGAATACCTGCGCAGCAGATAAACGATCCAGACCGAGGCGGCGATCGCGATACCGATGAACAGACCGCGCTGCCAGCCTGCGGCGTTGGACAGAAAGCTGAACGCAGCACCCCGGTTATAGACCAGCACCAGGTTGAAAAACGGCGTGACCTCGATGCCGCCGTGGCTCAGAGCGCGGGTAAACGCCAGTTTCGAAATCTGATCGAGCACCGCGACGAGCGCGGCGAGCGCGAGCCAGCGGATCATGCGTAAGCGCGCGGCTCGCCCGCGCCATGCAGGTTGGCAACGCAGCGCGCGCAAATCTCCGGGTGCGCGGCGGCGGCCCCGACATCGCTGCGGTAATGCCAGCAGCGTTCGCACTTGCGATGAGACGCCGCGCTGACCCTGATGCCGACGCCGTCGAGCGACGACGGCAGCGCCGCGCCGTCACTGCCGTCGGTGACGGTGGCGCGCGAGGTGATGAACACGAAGCGCAGATCATCGTCGAACGACTTGAGGAACCGGTAATGCTCGCCGCCCGCATAGAAATCGACCTCGCCCGCCAGCGATGAGCCGATTTTGCCGGCGATGCGCAAGTCCTCGAGCATTTTCTGCACGTCCGAGCGCAGCACGCGCAGTTTGCCCCAGCGCGTGCGCAACGCGACCGCATCGCACGGCAACGGGAACTGATGCCAGGTCTGTTCGAAAACGCTCGCCGCGCCGCCGTTCAGCGTTTCCCACGCCTCGCTCGCGGTAAAGCTCAGCACCGGCGCCATCAGGCGAATCAGCGCCTGCGCCATGTGGTGGAGCGCGTTCTGCGCCGAGCGCCGCGCGCGTGAATCGGCGCCTGCGGTATACAGCCGGTCCTTGAGGATGTCGAGATAAAAGCCGCCGAGTTCCTCCGAGCAGAACGTCTGCAGCTTTTGCGCGACCAGGTGAAACTCATACCTGCCGTAATGCCCCGGCGATTGCGGTTGTTTCGATCCGGTCTCGGACGGCGCCAGCACGGCCTGCAGGTCGGCGGCCATCACCCACGCGTAGCGGTCGATTTCAAGCCAGTCATCGACCGGCAGTGCGTGCGCGTGCGGATCGAAATCGGCAATGTTGGCAAGCAGGAAGCGCAGCGTATTGCGGATGCGGCGATAGGATTCGACCACGCGCTTCAGAATTTCGTCCGAAATCGACAGCTCGCCCGAGTAGTCGGTCTGCGCCACCCACAGCCGCAGGATGTCGGCGCCCAGCGTATCGACCACTTTTTGCGGCGCGACCACGTTTCCGAGTGACTTCGACATCTTGCGCCCCTGGCCGTCGACGACAAAGCCGTGCGTCAGCAGCGCTTCGTAGGGCGGCTTGCCGTTCAGCATGCACGAGACCAGCAGTGACGAGTGAAACCAGCCGCGGTGCTGGTCCGAGCCTTCAAGGTAAAGATCCGCGGGAAACTTCAGCTCCCTGCCGTGCGAGCCGCACAGCACGGTCTCGTGCGTCGAGCCCGAATCGAACCACACATCCAGCGTGTCCTTGATCTTGACGTATTGCTGTGCTTCCGCGCCCAGCAATTCCTGCGGATCCAGCGTCTGCCACGCTTCGATTCCGCCCTGCGCGACGCGCTGCGCCACCTGCTCCAGCAATTCAGGCGTGCGCGGATGTAGCTCGCCGGTCTTCGCATCGATGAAAAACGGCATCGGCACGCCCCACTGGCGCTGGCGCGAAAGCGTCCAGTCCGGGCGGTTGGCGATCATGCCGTGCAGGCGAGCCTGGCCCCAGTCAGGATAAAAGCGCGTGTCCGCGACGCCGCGCAATGCAATCGCGCGCAGCGTCCCGGCGGGTTTGGCGCCGTCGTAACCCGGCGCCTCGTCCAGGGCGACGAACCACTGCGTGCTCGCGCGATAAATAATCGGCGTCTTGTGCCGCCAGCAGTGCATGTAGCTGTGGCTGTGCTTTTCGCAGTGGAGCAGCGCTCCGGCTTCGTCGATTTTTTCGACGATTTTCGGGTTGGCCTTCCAGATGTTCGTGCCGCCGAAAAACGGCAGCGACTCGGCGTAGCGGCCATCACCCGCCACCGGCGCCAGCATAGCGTCGTCTTTCATGCCGTAGCGGCGGCACGAATTGAAGTCCTCGATGCCGTAGGCGGGCGCGCTGTGCACGATGCCGGTGCCTTGCTCCAGCGTGACGTAATCGCCGAGATACACCGGCGCGATCCGCTCGTAAATCGGATGGCGGAAACCGATGTGCTCGAGTTGCTTGCCGGTGCAGGTGCCCAGCGTAACGCCGGTGAACCCGTAGCGCGCGAGGCAAGCTTGCTGCAAGTCGGTAGCGAGTATCAGCAGGCCGCGCGCGGTCTGAATCAGGCCGTAGTTGAATTCGGGATGAACATTGAGCGCCTGATTGGCGGGGATCGTCCACGGCGTGGTGGTCCAGATCACGATCTGGCCGGGCGCTTCCGGCAAGTGCCCGAGCCCGAACGCTCGCGCGACCTTGTCCGGCTCGGCAAAAGCGAACCCGACGTCGACTGCGAGGTCCGTGCGGTCCATGTATTCGACTTCCGCCTCGGCCAGCGCCGAGCCGCAGTCAAAACACCAGTTGACCGGCTTCAGCCCCCGATAGACATAGCCTTTCTGCAGCAGCCTGCCCAGCACGCGGATTTCGTCGGCCTCGTTGGCGTAAGCCATGGTCAGGTACGGGTTATCCCAGTCGCCGAGCACGCCCAGGCGCTGGAAGTCTTTTTTCTGGCGCGCGATCTGCTCCGTGGCATACGCCCGGCACAGGCTTTGTGTGGTTTCGACCGGCAGGTTCATGCCGTGCAGCTTTTCGATTTCGCGCTCGATCGGCATGCCGTGGCAGTCCCAGCCGGGCACGTAGGGCGCATCGAACCCGGACAGCGACTTCGATTTGACGATCATGTCCTTGAGGATCTTGTTCACTGCGTGCCCGATGTGGATGTCGCCGTTCGCATACGGCGGTCCGTCGTGCAGCACGAATTTGGGCCGGCCGCGGCTCGCCTCGCGGATGCGCTGATATAGCCCGCGCTCATGCCACGCCTTGAGCATCAGCGGCTCGCGCCTGGCAAGGTCTCCGCGCATCGGAAACGGTGTGTCCGGCAAGTTCAGTGTTTTCTTGTAATCGCTCATCCTTCGCGCCTTTGCGCGTTTGCGCCCAGAAAGTAGTTCCTTGCATTTTCCACGTCGTTCGCGATCTGGCGCTTGAGCGTGCCGACGTCGGCGTATTTCTCCTCGTCGCGGAATTTGTGCAGGAAATGGACCTTGAGGTGCGCGCCGTAGATGTCGCGCTCGAAATCGAGCAAGTGCACTTCCAGACCCGGACGCGCATTGTGCGCGATCGTCGGCCGCACGCCCAGGCTCGCAACACCCGGCAGCACGCCGCCGTCGATGCCGTGCACCTCAACCGCGAACACGCCCGCGAGCGGCGGCCGGTTGCGCTTCATCAGCACATTCGCGGTGGGACAGCCGAGCTTGCGGCCGAGTTGGTCGCCGCTGACCACGCGGCCGCTGATGCTGTAGGGCCGGCCGAGCAGGCGCCGCGCGCGCGCCAAATCGCCGTGGGCCAGCGCGTCGCGCACCGCGGTGCTCGATACGCGAACTCCGTCCACCGCCACGCCCGGCATCGCGTTTACCGTGAACCCGCATCGCGCTTCCGCCTGCATCAGCATGGCGACATCGCCGGCGCGGCGTGCGCCGAAGCGGAAATCATCGCCGACCAGTATCCAGCGCGCCGCCAGACCCAGATGCAGTATGCGCGTAATGAAATCCTCGGCCGTGGTTTTTGCGAACGCGAAATTGAAGCGGCAGATCTGCACGCGTTCGATGCCGGATTGCGCGAACCATTCGAGTTTTTCGCGCAGCGAGGTGAGCCGCGTCGGCGCTTTATCCGGCGCGAAGAATTCGCGCGGATGCGGCTCGAAAGTCATCACGCATGGGGGCACGCCCAGCCGCTGCGCCGCCTCGACCAGGCGCGCGAGCATCGCCTGATGCCCGAGATGGACGCCATCGAAATTGCCGATGGTGAGCGCAACCGGGGTATCAGAGGCGACCGGAACGGTGCGGAAGATACGCATACAACCCAAGCTAAAAGCTTGAATTGTAGCGTGTTTAGCGAAGAGCGGTCCAGGCGCTCCGAGCTACCGGCAGTGCCTCACCCACGCTGATGCCCGGTCACGTCGGATTCAGCAACTGTGGACAACTGCGCCTACACCGTGGCGGACTCGGCCGGCCGCGCGAGCCGGTGAAAATTGAGCGGCTTGACGGCCTGCTTCGCGCGCGGCAGCGCGCCGGTGAGATCGAGCTGGCGGTCGAAGTCCACGCAAAAATCGGCCGCCTGCAGCGTCCACGTATCGATGGCTTCGAACAGCATGGTGAGCGAGGCATCGTTCAGTTCGTCTTCCGGACGCGCAAATTCCGCGGCGAATTGCGCGACCCCGGATGACAGCGCCGGCTTGAGCGGCAATACGCGCCCGAGTTCAGCCGCGAGTTCGGACAGATTCTCTGCCGCTTTGCCGCCGACGAGCAGCGCGACGCCCTGTCCGATCAGGCGCACGATCGCCTCGGCGCATTTGATCGATTCGCCGAACTTGCGCTGGTATTTGAGCGCATCGCGATAGCCGCGCTCGTGCGCCGCATCGAAAAAGCTCGAACCGATCTTGACCTGGCTCGCGCCCGCGCACTCGCCGCCGCCCAGCTGCAGCACGCGGAAATCGCCGCTGTCGCCATGATCGTGCGCGAGTTGCGGAACTTCCTCCGCCGCGACCTCGATGAGATCCTTGAGCAATTCCTTGAAATAGCCCGCCGGCTGGCGGCGCGTCCACGCGAAAAATGTTTCGTCACCGGCGCGGGCATCCGCATAGGCGCGCTTGACGCGCTCGATGGCGGTCTCGACGCGCGCGGTCGGCACCGACGGGCCTTTGACCGCGATCGCGCCGCCGGCCATGCCGTTGCCGCCGAAATACATCTGGTAATGCGGCACCAGCTTGCCGTGCATACGCCGGCCCTCGCCGTATATCCCGATGTCGCCGGTCTCCGGCTGGGCGCAGCCGTTGTGGCAGCCGCTGACGCGGATGCGCAGATCGGCGCTGCCGCCGTCGAGCTTGGGCGCCACGATGGTGCTCGAGGTGATGCCGAGACGGCAGGTCGAGGTGCCGGGGCATGCGACGACATCGTCCCCGGCCCGCGGCGCGCCCAGCCCCAGACTTTCGACTTCGGCGTAAATCGCGGCGATCTTCTGCTGCGGCACGTTGAACAGCGTCAGATTCTGGTCCTGCGTGGTGCGGATTTCACCGAGATGGTGAGCGGTAATCAGCCGCGCCAACCCGCGCAACTGCGGCGCACTCAGGTTGCCGAGCGGCACACTGACCGGCACCACGAACAGGCCGGACTGCTTCTGCGCGAATGGTTTGCGCGGCGCGCCGGGACCCGGCGCTTCGGTATCGACGCCGCCGTTCCAGTCGCCGTGCGGATACTCCTTGTGGGCGAGCGCGGCCTTGACGCGCGCGAGTTCCTCGCGATATTTCTCGACGAACCCCTGCGCACCGAATTTGTCCACCAGGAACTTGATGCGCGACTTGGCGCGCTTGACGCGGTCCGAATAGCGGTTGTGCAGCGCAATCACCGCCTCCATCGTCAGCAGCAGATCTTTTTCCTCGACAAACGGCTCGACCACGATCGCCTCGTGCGGCTTGTGGCCAAGCCCGCCGCCGGCGAGCACCTTGAAGCCGAAGCGCGTGCCGTTGCGCACTGCGACCACACCCATGTCGTGCATCATGCCCTGCGCGCAATCGGATTCGCAGCCGGAAAAGCTGATCTTGAACTTGCGCGGCAACTGCTGGTTGAGCGGATTGCGCAGGAAGTGCGCGACCGCGCCGTCGAGATGCCGGGTCACATCGACGTGCTCGCGCGGGCACACACCCGCGAGCGGGCACGCCGTCACATTGCGGATCGTATTACCGCACGCTTCGCGCGTGGTGAGACCGGCGTAGGCGAGATTGCGCAACACGGTCGGCGTGCTGGCGAGCGGCACGTAGTGCATCTGTATGTCCTGGCGTGTGGTGATATGCACCACGTCGTGCTCGGCATAGGTTGCAAGCGCATCGGCAATCGCGACCATCTGCGGCGCGTTGAGACGGCCGCCGGGCAATTTGATCCGCACCATGTTGACGCCGTCCTGGCGCTGGCCGTAGACGCCCTGTTGCAGGCGGGTTGCGGTAAAGCGATCGTTGTCGATGCGCTGGCCGAGAAAGCCGTCAACCGCTTCCGAAAAGCGCTCTATCTCTTCAAAATCAACAAGTTTCGGCACTATTTCACCCATGATCCGACTCCTTGAGCAGGTTCTTGCTGCTAGCTACGCGATCATGTTAGCCGGTGCTCCTTATATGGTAAAAGAATATTATGTTACGATGTTATCGTTTTTAGTTATTAGATGGAGGCGCCGTGAAATTGCAGCAACTGCGCTACGTATGCGAAGTCGCGCGCCGGGGGCTCAATCTGTCGGCTGCGGCCGATGCGCTGCATACCTCGCAACCCGGCATCAGCAAACAGATCAGGCTGCTCGAGATTGAACTCGGCGTGGATATCTTCGTGCGCAACGGCAAGCGCGTCAGCGAGATCACCCCGCCCGGAAAAGCGATCCTCGAGATCGCGCAGCGCATGCTGATGGAAAGCGAAAACCTGAAACTGGCGGCGCAGGACTATTCCAATCAGGACAGTGGCCGCCTCACCATAGCCACTACGCATACCCAGGCGCGCTACGCGCTGCCAAAGGTGATCCAGCGCTTTACCGCGCGCTATCCAAAAGTGAAACTGGGCCTGATCCAGGGTAACCCGATTCAGATCTGCGAGTTCACCCTCAGCGGGCAGGCCGATATCTGCATCGCCACCGAAGCGATCGCAACGTTCGCGGAACTGGCCATGCTGCCCTGTTATGGCTGGAACCGATGCGTGATCGCGCCGCCGCGCCATCCGATACTCAATCAGCGGACACTCACTCTCGAGGCCATCGCCCAGTACCCGATCATTACCTACGACCACGCGTTTGCCGGACGCTCGCAGATCAATCGCGCATTCGCAAACCGCGGGATCAAGACCAACGTGGTGCTGACGGCGATCGATTCGGACGTGATCAAGACCTATGTCGCACTCGGCCTTGGCATCGGGATACTGGCAAAAATGGCGTTCGACCCGGCGCGCGACAAAAACCTGCGCGCGCTCGATGCGAGCCACCTGTTCGAGTCGAGCACTACCCGCATCGGCGTCCTGCGCAACGCCTACCTGCGCGGCTACGTCTACGATTTCATCACGATGTTCGCGCCGCACCTGGGCCGCAAAACCATCGAAGACGCAGTACGCGGCAAGCCGAATCTCGACTACGACCTGTGAGCAAGTCGCGGTTCAGCCCGCCAGCTGCCGGCGCAGCCACGCGCTGGCCGCGTCGACCAGCGTCACCAGCGCCAGCATGGCAATGATCACGGTCATCGCCTGCGGCTGCTGGAACAGGCTGAGACTCACGTACAGCATCTGACCGAGGCCGCCGGCGCCGACGAAGCCGAGGATCGCCGCCATGCGGATATTGATTTCCCAGCGATACAGCGAATACGCGACCAGCTGCGGAATGACATTCGGCATGGTGCCGTAGAGAAACGCCGGCAGCGGACGGCTGCCGCTCAGACGCAACGCCTGCGCCGGCTCGGGCGGTGTGTTTTCGAGCGTCTCCGCGAACAGCCTGCCGATGACGCCGGTGGTGTGCAACGCCAGGGCCAGCGTGCCGGCGAACGGACCCAGGCCCGCCGCGAACACCATCAGCGCCGCCCACACCAGTTCCGGGATCGAGCGCAGGAAATTAAGCACGATCCGCGCGGTCAGGCGCGGCACCACGCCGAAGCGGCCCGCGGCCGGCAACGCGAGCAGCATGCCGAGCAAGGCCGCGAGCAGCGTGCCGAGCGCCGAAATCGCGATAGTCTCGAGCGTGCCGCGCCAGGCCCGCGCGAGGTAGTCCGGCGTAGTATCCGGCGGAAAAAACGACACCACGTATTTGAGCATTTGCGCGCCGGCCTCGGCCGAGAATAACAGCCCGAAATCGAGCGCAAGATACGAAAAACTCACCCACACCGCGAGCAGCAGCGGCCGATGCGCGATATCGACAGGCTGCGAGTCACCACCAGCGCGAGCGGCAGCGCAATCACCATCGCGATCGTCATACCGGCGGTCGCGATCGCCAGCGTTTCCAGCGTGGACTTGAGCAGCAGGCGCAGAAAGTCCGGCGACCGTTCGAGCGGAAAGAACGTGCCGAGAAACTTTCCCATGATTTCCCGGTTGCGCGGATCGAACAACACGCCCGGATCGAATTCGGTCAGCGTGAAGCCCGGCCACAGCAGCAGCACGAACAGCAGCGTTAATCCCAGCCGCGGCAGCGCGGCGGGGTCGCGCGCCGGCGTCAATTCGGCGCTTACCCCTTCACCCTTCACCCTTCACCCTTCACAGGATTACGAACACAACGGCTTGCGCCCGATGCCCGGCGCCGGCATGGCGAGCGGCCCGTTCGCCTGTGTCGGCAACACCGCCGATTCCGCTGCGTAGAGATCGCGCAGCATGTCATCGGTGATGCGGACCGGCGGCAGATCGAACTGGATTTCGCCCGCTTTCACGCCGACGATGCGCGGAAACCAGTGCAGCGCCAGGTCCACCGCGTGCAGACTCGCAATCAGCGTCACGCCGCGCGCGTTCGCCTCATGGTTGAGCTCGCCAATGACATGATCGGACAGCGCCGGGTCCACCGCCGAGACCGGCTCGTCGGTCAGGATCAGGTCGGGCCGTTGATACAGCACGCGCGCGACACCAACGCGCTGCAACTGGCCGCCCGAGAGCCGGTCGCAGCGCTCGTACAGCTTGTCCGTGATCTGCATGCGCGCAAGCATTGCGTACGCGCCGGCGCTGTCGACCGGGTAGATGAGCGAAGCGAGGCTTTTCCACAACGGCCACCGGCCGAGCCGGCCCGCAAGTACTGCGGTCACCACGCGCTGGCGCGGCGGCAACGGCGGCACCTGGTGCACCATGCCCACACGGCTGCGCAGACGGCGCAGTCCGCCGCGGTCGAGCCGCCATGGATCGCTGCCGAATACGCGAATCGCGCCGCCGGTGGGCCGCAGCGCGGTAGCGATCAGCCGCAGCAGAGTGGTCTTGCCGGCCCCCGATGGACCGATGACGGCAACGCGTTCACCTGCGCCGACTTCGAGGCTGACGCCGTTGACGGCGCGGGTGCCGTTGGGGTGGACGAATACAACCCGGTCGAGGCTGAGGCTCACGCACTTTCCTGTCGGTGGTGATCGGGTCCGCGGGCGGCGAGCGCCCTATTTCAACAGCCCCGCGGCGCGCGCGGCCACTTCGATGCCCTTGTAGTTGTCGGGATGGCTGGCGATGAACTTGCTCGCGCGCTGCAAGTCGAGGATCTCCTTGTGTGCCGGATTTTTTGCATCGAGCCTGAGGAAAGCATTGGTGAGTTTCTTTACCAGCGCCGGATCGAGGCCGCCGCGCACCGTCCAGTTGTAATCGTAGTAGGTCGGCGTGGTCCAGATCACCTTGACTTTGGCAAGGTCCACCTTTTTGGCTTCGACCAGTTTTCCCCACACCGAAGCGTTGAGCACGCCCGCATCGACCTTGCCCGATTCGACCTGCAGTGCGGTGGCGTCATGCGCGCCCGAGTACGCAACGCGCCTGAAATCTTTCTCGGGCACGATTTTGTTCTGCAGCAGGAAGTAGCGCGGCATCAGGCTGCCCGAAGTCGAGGACACCGAACCGAAAGTAAAAGTTTTGCCCTTGAGCGCGGCGAGGCTGTCGATGCCGCTCGCGGCATTGGCAATGAATTTGCTGGTGAAGACGCGGTCTTCCTCGCGCTGAATGATCGGATTGACATTACCGGTCCTGAGCCGGGCCTGCACAAAAGTAAAACCGCCGAGCCATGCCATATCGATCTTCTTCGCAGCCAGCGCCTCGACCACCGCCGCGTAGTCGGTGACCGGAATGAACTCGACTTTCATCCTGATTTCGCCCCCGAGATATTTGCCCAGCGGGGCGAACTTGCGCTGCAGTTCGGTGGGGCTTTCGTCGGGGATGGCAGAGACGCGAAATACGCCCTGCGCGAATACCACACCGGACAAGAATACGCCGGATAACACCATCAGGACCTTCCTCATGGCCAATTCCTTGGTTGATTTCTTCGTCGTCAGGCCAGCGCGAGATGGAGTTTGATTGCGGCGTCAACCGCACGCATCAGCGCCGCGTCGAGCTGACCCGCCTTCGCGGGCATGACGCGCGCCTTGGCCACGGTGCGAATCTGCTGCGCGAGAATCTTGGAATCCCGGGGCAGGCCGCTTTGCTTCGATTTCACCAGCACCTCGAATGGGAACACCCGGTTGACGTTGGAGGTAATGGGCAGCACCGTCACGGTGCCGGCGGCGCGGTTGTTGGCGTCGTTGCTGACGATCAGCACGGGCCGCCGCTTGTTGATCTCCGGGCCCACGGTGGGGCTCAGGTCGGCGTAGTAAATCTCACCACGTTTCATCCGGCAACCCGTCGGAATTCGTAACGTCGAACACGGCGTCATGCTCCTGTGTCGCCTCGCGGTAGGCGACCTCGAGCTCGCGCTCACGCAGCAGTGCGATGGCGCGCTCAATCACCTCCGAGCGGCTCTTCAATGCATGCTGCTCGCGATAGCGCTCAATGAAGCTCAACGAATTGGCGGGAATCGAGATCGAGAGTTTTTCCGAGTTCATGCCGCAACCCAAACTTGGTATGACCAACTATGCTACCACAAGTCACACCAAAAATGCAGGCGGCGAGTGCGCGCGCTACTACGCCGCGCGCCGCACAAAATCGCGCAGTCGGAAGCCCAACAGCGCGAGCGTGCCGAAATAGGCCGCAGTGCCAAGCGCAACCACTCCCGTCAGCCGCAATACGCGCGCCGAAGGCGCAACACCCAGCCAGAGCACGGTGTCGCCCGCGGCAACCCACAGGCACACGCCCATCACGGCAATCGCCACCGCGATCTTGAGCCCGAACGCGCCCCACCCCGGCTGTGGCGAATAAATGTTGTACTGCCGCAGTTTGTAATACAGCAATCCCGCGTTGAGGCACGCCCCCAGTCCAATGGCGAGCGCGAGCCCGGCGTGCTGGAACGGCCAGATGAACACGAAGTTCATCGCCTGCGTTGCGACCAGCGCGATGAGCGCGATCTTGACCGGCGTCTTGATGTTCTGCCGCGCATAGAAGCCGGGCGCGAGCACTTTCACCAGGATCAGCCCGAGCAGGCCGATGCTGTAGGCGACGAGTGCATTGCGCGTCATCAGCACGTCGTGCGCCGAAAATTCGCCGTAGTGGAACAGCGTCGTGATCAGCGGTACCGCGAGCAGCGCCAGCGCGACCGCCGCCGGCAGCGCCAGCATCAGCGTCAAGCGCAGGCCCCAGTCGAGCAGTTTCGCGTATTCGCCGGCCGCATCGTCGGCGTAATGTTTGGCCAGACTCGGCAGCAGGATGGTGCCGAGCGCGACACCGAGTAGACCGGTCGGAAACTCCATCAGGCGGTCGGCGTAATACAGCCACGACACGCTGCCGGTGACGAGGAATGAAGCGAAGATCATATTGATCAGCAGGCTCACCTGACCGATCGACACGCCGAACACCGCCGGTCCCATCTGCTTCACCACGCGCCACATACCTTCGTCCCTGAGATCAAGCCTGCAGCGAGGCAGCAATTTGAGCCGCAGCAGAAACGGCACCTGCAACGCGAGCTGCAGCACGCCGCCGCAGAATACCGCCCACGCCAGCGCCTTGACCGGCGGGTCGAAATAAGGTGCTGCCCACAACGCGAAGACGATGAACGACAGGTTGAGCAGCACCGGGGTCAGCGCCGGCACGGAAAAGCGGCTGTGCGCATTGAGCACGCCACCCGCGAGTGACACCAGAGAAATGAAGAATATGTAGGGAAACGTGATTCGCAGCAGCTCGATGGTAAGGGCGAATTTGTGCGGGTTGGCGGCAAATCCCGGTGCGCTCAGGTAAACAATGGCCGGAGCCGCGGCGACGCCGATGAGCGTTACGATGAACAGCGTCACCGCCAGCAGCCCCGCGACGTGATCGACCAGCAGCCGCGTGTCGGCCTCGCCGCGGCGGTTCTTGTATTCAGCAAGAATGGGAACGAACGCCTGCGAGAACGCGCCCTCGGCAAACAGCCGCCGCAACAGGTTGGGAATCTTGAAAGCGACGAAAAAAGCGTCAGTCGCGATCCCGGCGCCGAAGACGCGCGCGATCACGGTATCGCGCACGAAACCGAGGATGCGCGACAGCAGGGTCATGCTGCTGACGGTCGCGAGCGCTTTGAGCAGGTTCATGAGCGGGTTTAAACCGGTGATTCATCTTGCAAAACAGGCGTAACGCCCGTATCATAGCGCCCTTTTTCACCCGTCGGCCCCAAAGGTAGATATGGCCAATATTGCATCCGCCAGAAAAGCAGCTCGCCAGAGCGAAAAACGCCGTCAGCACAACATGAGCCTGCGCACCGAGCTGCGCAGCGCAATCAAGCGCGTCAGGAAGGCAATCGATGGCGGCGACAAAGCGGCCGCGCGTGCCGTATTGCGCGCGTCGACCAAAGTGCTGGACTCGATCGCCGACAAGAAAATCATTCACAAGAACAAGGCATCGCGTCACAAAAGCCGCCTGTCCGCCGCTATCAAGGCGATGGCCTGACGTAGTTCGTCTATCGGCGCCGGCGCACCTCACGCCGGCAGCCCGGGAGCGCCGGCCGGAAATCTGCGGCTGCGCCCAAAATTTCGCTTGCATCGAGTCCCCCATTTGGATAAATATAGGCGCTGGGACGGGTATTTCTACACGGCGGCGGCAGCCGCCGTGTTGCTTTTGAGCGTGGATAAATCATGTCGCATGTGATGAACACCTATAAACGCCTGCCGGTCGTGTTCGAACGCGGCGAAGGCTGCTGGGTATGGGACAAGCAGGGCAAACGCTATCTCGACGCGCTCGCCGGGATAGCGGTGTGCGGTCTCGGCCACAGCCACCCTAAGCTGGTGCAGGCGATCACCGCGCAGGCGGCCAAGCTGATTCACACGTCCAACCTCTACGGAATCGAGCTCCAGGAGCAGCTCGGCGAGCGGCTCGCCGCAATCTCCGGCATGGATGAGGTGTTTTTCTGCAATTCCGGCTGCGAAGCGAATGAGGCGGCGATCAAGGTCGCACGCCTTTACGGCCATGGCAGGGGCATAGAAATGCCCGCCATCATCGTCCTTGAAAAGGCGTTTCACGGCCGCACCATCGCCACACTGTCGGCGACCGGCAGCCGCAAGGTGCAGGCCGGTTTTGAGCCGCTGGTCGCCGGTTTCGCGCGCGTGCCGTTCGACGACCTTGCCGCGGTCAGGAAAGTCGCCGAAAACAACCGCAACGTGGTCGCGGTGCTGGTCGAACTGATTCAGGGCGAAGGCGGCATCAACGTCTGCGGCACCGGTTATCTGCGCGGCCTGCGCGAAATCTGCGATGCCAACGGCTGGCTGCTGATGCTCGACGAGGTGCAAAGCGGCACCGGGCGCACCGGCAAGTGGTTCGCGTTCCAGCACTCGGGCGTCAAGCCCGACGTCATGACGCTTGCCAAGGGACTGGCCTCGGGCGTGCCGATCGGCGCGTGTCTTGCCGCGGGCCCCGCCGCCGGCGTGTTCAAGCCTGGCAATCACGGCTCTACTTTTGGCGGCAACCCGCTCGCCTGTGCCGCGGCGCTCGCAACACTCGCCATCATCGAGTCCGAGAACCTGATGGCGAACGCAATTGTGATGGGCGATTTCATACGCGATGCCGTCCGCGCGAAGCTCGACGGTGTGGCCGGAGTACGCGAGATTCGCGGCCAGGGGCTGCTGATCGGGATCGAGCTCGAATTCCCGTGCGACGAACTGGTCAGGCATGCGCTCGACGCGGGTCTGCTGATCAATGTCACCGATGACGACGTGATCCGGCTGCTGCCGCCGCTCACCATCAAGCGCGATGAGGCCGAGCAGCTGGTCGCGATGCTGGTCCCGCTGATTACGGATTTCCTCGCCCGCAGCCGCGCCGCCCCGCCGGCACTCAAGTCCGCCTGAGCCACGGCGGCATTTTCCCCGTGGAACTCCGCCACTATCTGCAGTTCAGGGACTTTACTCTCGACGAGTACGAGTACGTGTTCGCACGCACGCGCTGGATCAAGGACAAGTTCAAACGCTATGAGCCGTACCAACCGCTGGTAGACCGCACGCTGGCGCTGGTGTTCGAAAAGCAGTCGACGCGCACGCGCGTGTCGTTCGAGGCCGGAATGAACCAGCTCGGCGGCTCGGTGATCACGCTCATGACGCGCGACACCCAGATGGGGCGCGGCGAGCCGATCGAGGACGTCGCGCGCGTGATCTCGCGCATGGTCGACATCGTGATGATCCGCACCTTCGAGCAAACGATTATCGAGCGCTTTGCCGCACACTCGCGCGTGCCGGTGATCAACGGCCTCACCAACGAATACCACCCGTGCCAGATCCTGGGCGACATCTTCACGTACATCGAGCACCGGGGGGCGATCCGCGGCAAAACCATCGCGTGGATCGGCGACTCGAACAATGTCTGCAACACCTGGCTGCAGGCGGCGACGATTTTCGACTTCAACGTGCATGTCTCGACGCCGCCCGGCTATGAAGTCGAACCCGAGCGCGCCGGCATCTACGACACCAGCCATTTCGAGTCCTTTACCGACCCGCTGGAGGCGGCGCGCGGCGCGGACCTCGTCACCACCGACGTCTGGACCAGCATGGGCATGGAAGCCGAGGATGACGAGCGCAAACGCGACTTCGAAGACTGGCAGGTCGATGCCGAGATGATGCGGCTCGCCAAGGCCGATGCGCTTTTCATGCACTGCCTGCCTGCGCACCGCGGCGAGGAAGTCGCGGCCGACGTGATCGACGGGCCGCAAAGCGTGGTGTGGGACGAAGCCGAGAACCGCCTGCACGTGCAAAAGGCGCTGATCGAATTCCTGCTGCTGGGCCGCACCATCGTCTGAGTTCTTCGGGAAAACACATGCGCGACATCAAGAAAGTAGTGCTCGCCTACTCCGGCGGACTGGACACCTCGGTGATCCTGAAGTGGCTGCAGGACACCTACCACTGCGAAGTGGTCACCTTTACCGCCGACATCGGTCAGGGCGGGGAGGTTGCGCCCGCGCGCGCCAAGGCGAAAAAAATGGGCGTGAAGGAAATCTTCATCGACGACCTGCGCGAGGAATTCGTGCGCGATTTCGTGTTCCCGATGTTCCGAGCCAATGCGATCTACGAAGGCGAATACCTGCTCGGGACCTCGATCGCGCGCCCGCTGATCGCCAAGCGCCAGATCGAGATCGCGCGCAAGACCGGGGCCGATGCCGTGAGCCACGGCGCGACCGGCAAGGGCAATGATCAGGTGCGCTTCGAGCTCGGCTACTATGCGCTGGAGCCCAACATCCGCGTAATCGCTCCGTGGCGCGAGTGGAACCTCACCTCCCGCGAAAAGCTGCTCGAGTACGCGCGCAAACACCGCATACCGGTCGAGATGAAAAAAAAGAGCGGCTCGCCTTACAGCATGGACGCGAACCTGCTGCACATTTCGTTCGAAGGCCGCAGCCTCGAGGACCCGGCGCGCGAGCCGGAGGAATCGATGTGGCGCTGGACGGTATCGCCCGAGAAGGCGCCCAACAAGGCCCAGACGGTCGAACTCGAGTACCGGCGCGGCGACATCGTCGCCGTCAACGGCAGGAAGCTCACGCCGGCGAAAGTGCTCGAAACGCTGAATAAACTCGGCGGCAGGCACGGCATCGGCCGCCTCGACCTGGTGGAAAACCGCTACGTCGGCATGAAATCACGCGGCTGCTATGAAACCCCGGGCGGCGCCATCATGTTGAAGGCGCACCGCGCGATTGAATCGATCACGCTTGATCGCGAAGTCGCGCACCTGAAGGACGACCTGATGCCGCGCTACGCCGCGCTGATCTACAACGGCTACTGGTGGAGCCCCGAGCGCAAGCTGCTGCAGACCCTGATCGACGCCTCGCAGTCAGGCGTCAACGGCCGGGTGCGCGTCAAGCTTTACAAGGGCAACGTGATGGTGGTCGGGCGCGATTCCCGGCGCGATTCGCTGTTCGATCCGAGAATTGCGACAAAATCGGGAAGCCCCCAGGTGCGGGCCATGGCCCGGCCGGTGACCTTGAACACGTCCGTGACGATGGACGCCGACGGCACGCCGTGCTGTTCAAACACTATACTGTCGAGCACACTGCCCGAGCTGCAAGACCCTCAGTCGCCGACGCCGGCGACTATCACGTCGCAGTTCGCCTTCAGCTCCTCGACGATCTCGGCGTGCGGCGCCGCGCCCGCGCTGCGTTTGCGCCGTATGACATGCGTTTTGGCGCCGTGATCGCGTTCGAGCAACGCCGCGATGCGCAGCAGCATCGCATCGGAATTGTGCTTGGTATTGTCGACAAGCCCGATGCGAAGACCGGCAATTGATTGGGGCCGGCGCGCGTAGGAAATGCTTCGTCCCGTGACTTCGGTGGTGGGGTCGTAAATCTGCATGGTCATGACGCACTCCTTCAGTTTGGTTCCGGCCGTCACGGCCGGTGAATCTCCCTGGTAACACTCTGCGAGCCGCGCTTGTCGCCCCAACCCGGAATGAAGGCTGACTGCACGCCCGCGCTCCCGCCCGCCGCGATCACCAGAAAGTCCTGCGGCGATTCGACTACAGTGTACATCTCGTACTCGTCGCCGGGGGCCGGATCTCCCGCCATCATGTGGTAGCGCTTGAGCTCCGCGCGCGGGGAACTGGCGTGCTCGAAACAATAGCGCTGGACATCTTCACGGCTCCAGCCGGCTTTTTTCATGATTGCCGTGTGCTCGCCCGCAAACACGAGCGCATATTGCGGCTGGCGCCCCGCGCCCGCGGAAATCCGCATGTGGGCGCAGGCGGTCGTCAGGATGCCCTCGGGCGTGCTGCTCAGGCCATTGGAGTACTGGTGCGGCGCGAGCGCCGCGAAAACGGTCACCGCGTTCTGGTCGCTGCGAAATCCGCGCGTCGCGTGCAGCGGCGGCCACGGGCTTTCCTGTTCGTTTTCAGCGATGCAATAAGTGTATTTGCCGGGATGGCCCAGACTGCTGCGATCAAGTTCCCCGGGCAACGTGCCGATCACGTTGCGCATGATCAGCCGCACCGCGCGCCCTATGGTCGCGTTGGCGCGCCAGCCCGGCCCGAAAAGATTGTCGCCGCAATTGAGGTCGAGTTCGCGCGCGATCGGGCCGTTCACCAGCATAAAGACCGCGGAGCCGCCGGTGCTGGTCGCCGGCCCATGGTAGCCGTAGAGCGGATCGGCAAGCGCCTCGACCGCGGCAACGACCACCGGCATGTACTCGGCCTTGCAACCCGCCATTACGGCATTGATCGCCACCTTTTCAGCGGTCACCGATACCTGCCGGTTTTCGATGAAAGAAAGCTCGCGCCCGGGCTCGAGCGCCGCTGCCTCCAGCATGGCGCCTATGCGTTCCGCGGTCGGGGGCACCACCGGAAGTCCGTCGGTCCAGCCGTTGGTGTAGCACAACTCCATGGCGCCGGCCAGGTCGGAAACCGCGTGGCGCCGCGACTTTAGATCCATTTTCATCCCTTTCCCGGCGCGCTCCATCGGCGCCACGGACTCAGGTTTTCTTCCGGTTGATCTCCATCCGGTTGGCTTCCAGCCGGGCATCGACCATTGCTACGGTCTCGTCAACCACGGCGGAGCGCATGCCCTTCTGCGCCGCAATGGCTTGCACCAGGAGGTCCACCCGCTCGATATTGGGCGCGCCGGCGAACAGGGCGCGTGCCGCGGAGGACGGACTGCCGAGTGATAGTGCCGCAGCGGCATATTTTTCAAATGGCACCAGGTCTTTCTCGGTCGCGCCGAGCGACACGCACAGCTTGAATACCCAGTTATAAACCGCACGCGTGGCTTCGAGGTCACTGTGTACGGCCTCCTTGATCGATCTCGCAGCGTCTTTCTGCACGCAGCGATAGTTGCCGGCCAGCAACATGCACCACTTCGCCAGCGGCACGAAGACGGTTTCGTGCACCTTGAGCTTGACCGGCAGTTCGATCTTGCCGGAGCCGGTGTCGAAGCGGACCGCCGCGACGTCCGACTCGAGCCGGCGCAGGATGGCGGTGTGGGCCTCTGAGTCGAAGCGGGCCGATTTAAAATTGGTCGGCAGCCTGACCTGCAGCACATTGACCTTGTCCTCCGGCGGGCGAAACGCCTGCGGATCGGGACTGCACAGCGTCATCAGCTTGGGGTCAAAGCTGTCCCAGACGGTGGGGTCGGTGTAGCAGCTGCGGCAGGCATCGGCATCCAGGCCCGGAATGCGCTTGAGGTAAGGCAGCGGCGGCATGTTCATGATGGACATGCAGGGGACTTTGGCTTTTGCCACCGCCTCCAGCAGTTCGCGCACGCCGGGCGAGCGATACTGGGGCTCCTGCATCGCCAGCGCGACCAGATCGTAGTCGCCCGGGTTGACCCCCTGCGTACGCATGCCGGAATATCGCGACGGGCTTCATGGTTCGGAAAGTCATGTTCAAATTCGCAAATCATACGGCAGCCGCATTATTTTTCCTATCGCTCGGCGGCGCCGCATGCGGCGCCGAGGTCAACCTCAATGGCGTGATCGGCAACAAGGCCTTGCTCGTGATCGACAACGGCAAGCCGCGCCTGGTCGCTGCCGGGGAAACTTTCGCGGACGGCATCAAGCTGATCAGCGTCGGCGGCGATTCGGCGGTGATCGAAGTCGCGGGCAAGCGCGAAACGCTGATCCTGGGACAGGGCGCGCGCCTTGCCGCCGGCACGCGTTCGCCCGGCGCGCAGAGCGCGACACTCAACGCCGACAACCGGGGACATTTCGTGGCCACCGGCACCATCAACGGCATCACGGTGCGCATGCTGGTCGACACCGGCGCAACACAAGTGGCCATGGGCAGGAGCGAAGCCAGGCGGCTTGGCATCAACTATGGCGCCGGTCAGAAAACGCTCACCGCCACCGCCAACGGCATGGTGCAGACCTACCAGGTCAAACTCGACGAAGTGCGCGTCGGCAACATCACGCTCAACAACATCGACGGCCTGGTGCAGGCTGACGACAATCTGCCGATCGTGCTGCTCGGGATGAGCTTCCTCAACCGCGTGGAAATGAAGCGCGACGGCGGAACGATGGTGCTGACGCGGCGGTATTAGCGGCGACCGGCGTCGCGCTTATTTCACTGGCACCGCCCCGTTGGCCGCGATCACGTCATCCCCCGAGGCGCCTCGCGTGAATTCGATAAAGCGCGCGACTGCGGGCGAGGGCGATGCCTTGGTCACGAAGAACGACTCGCGAATGAGCGTGTAGGCCTTGCGTTTCACATTGTCCGCGCTCGGCGCGATGCCGTTGAGGGATACGGCCTTGATCCTGCCCTTGCTCTGCTCGACGACCGTCATGCTGGTCATGCCGATCGCACCGGGGACGGCTGCAAGCTCTTTCGCCATGTCGCCAGACTTCGGCATGACCTTGACGTTTTCCGGCATCTTCAGGTCCTTCAGGCAAGCGACGCCCGCCCGTACCACCTCGGTGTCAACCTCCGAATCGGGGCGGGTACCCACCGCAATCGCGATATCGGGCCCGCCGAGCGCCTTCCAATTAGTGATTTTCCCGTCGTAGATATCGCAAATCTGCTGCCCGCTCAGGCTGGAAACAGGCACCGTGTCGTTCACGCCGAACACCACAGCGATACGCGCGATCTCATGAACGACCATGCCCTGCTTCGCGATCTCGTCCACGCGCAAGCCATGGCTGGCGAGCGCCACGTCGATCTTCCCCTCGGCCAGAGCCTGGAACCGCGCCTTGGTGCCAAGTCCCTTGCCGTATTCGAAAGCGGCGTCAGGATTCTTTGCCTGGTACGCCTTGGCCAGAGCCGAGGCCAAAGGCATGACCCCCGTCGAGCCGTCAAGCACGACCTTCCCGGCTCCCTGCGCGCAAACGTTGACCGCCAGAATCGCACCCACCGCCATGCCACCAAATCGACATACCCATCGAACCGTCATTATTGTCATTCTCCAGTTTTTATATAGCCGGTCCGCGCCACGATGTTTTTCCACCTGGCACGCGGCTGGCGATTGTAGCAAACTCGATGCCAGTCATGACGACTGCGTCACTCCGCCTTCTCGCCCTGCCCGACCATCGATAGCAGATGGCCGAACTTGGTGCGCTTGGTCTGCAGGTACTTGCGGTTGGAACGGCGCGGCGGCGTCTCGATTGCCACGCGCTCGGTGACGGTGAGGCCGTATTCCTCGAGCGAGCGCACCTTGTCGGGATTGTTGGTCATCAGGCGCACCTGGCGCACGCCGAGGTCGAACAGGATGTGCGCGCCGGTCTTGTAATCGCGCATGTCGGCGGCAAAGCCGAGCGCGTGGTTGGCCTCCACCGTGTCGTGTCCCTCGTCCTGCAGCGCGTAGGCGCGGATCTTGTTGAGCAGCCCGATGCCGCGCCCCTCGTCGAACATGTAGACCACAACCCCGCTGCCGGCCTGCTCGATTGCGGTCATCGCAGCTTCGAGCTGCTCGCCGCAATCGCAGCGCACCGAGCCGAAAACATCCCCGGTCAGGCATTGCGAATGCAGCCGCACCAGCGCCGGCTGATCGGGCTTCACCTCGCCTTTCACCAGCACCACATATAACGCCGTTTCCAGATCGTCGCTGTAGACGATCAGCCGCCAGCTGCCGGCCATGCGCGTCGGCAATGCGGTGGCCGCCCTGCGCCGCACCACGTGTTCGTGGCGGCGGTATTCGACAAGGTCGGCGATCCTCACGATGCGCACATCGTGCCGGGCTGCGAACTTCTCGAGCTCCGGCATGCGCGCCATGGTGCCGTCGTCATTCATGATTTCGCAGATCACCCCGGCGGGCTTCAATCCCGCCATGCGCGCGAGATCAACCGCGGCTTCGGTATGGCCGCGCCGCGCCAGCACTCCGCCGTCCACCGCGCGCAGCGTCTGCAGCCGGCCGGGGCGGATCAGGTCGCCGGGACGCGTGCCCTCGGCGATTGCAACCGCGATGGTACGCGCACGGTCATGCGCCGACATCCCCGAGCCGACGCCTTCGCGCGCATCGATCGGCGTCGCAAACGCAGTGCCGAATTTGCTCTGATTGCCTTGCTCGTCGGTGATCAGCGCCAGCCCGAGTTCGCGCATGCGGCTTTCGGTGAGCGCAAGCGACACCAGTCCGCGCGCGTGAGTCGCCATGAAATTGATCGCATCGGGCGTTGCGCGCTCGGCGGCGACAAACAGATCTCCTTCGTTCTCGCGGTCTTCGTCGTCGACCAGGATCAGCATGCGGCCTTTGCGCACCTCGGGCAGCAGTTTTTCGACGATGTATTCGCTGGTCTTTCGCAATTCACTCATCAGGAAATCAACCGCAAAAACTCGGCGCGCGTGCGTTCCTGCTCGAACTCACCGGTGAATGCCGAGGTGGTCGCAATTGAATTCTGCTTCTGGATGCCGCGCATCAGCATGCACAGATGCTGCGCCTCGATCACCACCGCGACGCCGAGCGGCTTGATCGTGTCCTGAATGCAATTGCGGATATCGACGGTGAGCCGCTCCTGTACCTGCAGCCGGCGCGCGTAGGCATCGACCACGCGCGCGACCTTGGACAGCCCGACAATATGGCCGTTCGGTATGTAGGCGACGTGCGCCTTGCCGAAAAACGGCAGCACGTGATGCTCGCACAGCGAATAGACTTCGATGTCCTTGACGATCACCATCTGCTGGTATTCTTCCCGGAACATCGCCGAGCGCAGAATTTCCGCCGGATCCAGGTCGTAGCCGTGAGTGAGGAACTGCAGTGCCTTGGCGACGCGTTCCGGCGTTCTGACAAGTCCTGCGCGCGCGGGGTCCTCGCCCAGGTCCTCGAGGATGGTGCGATATTTGTCGGCGATGCGCGCCAACGAGTGCGGGTTGTACTGCTCGATCTTTTGGTACCCGTCCACCTCGTTTTCCAGCGGGATCGTCGTGGTAATGCGCTCGTTCATGGCACTCAGTATACTACCCGCGCAGCCGGGCCCGGATGCTGGCGAGGATGCCGTCTTTGTCCAGACCGCAGCTGGCGAGTTGCAGCGCCGGATCGCCGTGATCGATATAGCGGTCAGGCAGCCCGAGTTGCAGCACCGGCACTTTCAATTCCTGCTGCTGCAGCGACTCCAGCACCGCGCTGCCGGCGCCGCCCATTACCACGTTCTCCTCGACCGTCACCAGCAGATCGTGGCGCCGCGCCAGATCCGCCACCAGCGCATCGTCGAGCGGTTTGACGAAACGCATGTTGGCGACCGTCGCGTCGATTTCCTCCGCCGCTTCCAGCACCGGCTTGAGCATACCGCCAAACGCGAGTATCGCGACCTTGTGCGAAGCGCCGTTCCCGCCGCTGCGGCGGACTTCGCCCTTGCCGATCGGCAGCGCGCGCATTTCCTTCTGCACCGGAACGCCGCTGCCCGCGCCGCGCGGGTAGCGGACCGCCGCCGGCGTTTTCATCTGAAATGCGGTATACAGCATCTGCCGGCACTCGTTCTCATCGGAAGGCGCCATCACCGTCATGTTCGGCAGGCAGCGCAAATAACTCAGGTCGAAGCTGCCGTGATGGGTCGCGCCGTCGGCCCCGACCAGCCCGGCGCGGTCGATCGCCAGCACCAGCGGCAGATTCTGGATGGTCACGTCGTGAATCAGCTGATCATAGGCGCGCTGCAGGAAAGTCGAGTAAATCGCGATTACCGGCTTCATGCCTTCGCACGCCATTCCCGCGGCGAACGTCAGCGCATGCTGCTCGGCGATTCCGACATCGAAATAACGATCCGGGTAGAGTTCCGAAAACCGCACCAGCCCGGAGCCTTCGCGCATCGCCGGCGTGATGGCGATCAGGCGCTTATCCTGCGCGGCCATGTCGCACAGCCAGTCGCCGAACACCTGGGTGTAGGTCGGTTTGCCCCCGCTCTTGCCGCCGACGATGCCGTCATCGGGCTTGAACTTTGATACGCCGTGATACAGCACCGGATCTGCTTCGGCGAGCTTGTAGCCCTGCCCTTTCTTCGTCACCACGTGCAGGAACTGCGGGCCTTGCAGTGCGCTGATGTTTTTCAGCGTCGGAATGAGCGCATCGAGATCGTGTCCGTCGATCGGCCCGATGTAGTTGAAGCCGAATTCCTCGAACATGGTACCGGGCGTCACCATGCCCTTGACGTGCTCCTCGGCGCGCCGCGCCAGGTCTCCCAGCACCTTCTCTCCCGCGCGCCGGGCGGCGGCGTAAAACCGGCCCGACATCAGCTTGGCCAGGTACTTGTTGAGCGCGCCGACCGGCGGCGAGATCGACATGTCGTTGTCGTTGAGTACGACCAGCAGGTCGACACCCGAGGCGCCGGCGTTGTTGAGCGCTTCGAACGCCATGCCCGCGCTCATCGCGCCATCGCCGATGATCGCCACCACGTGCCGCTTGATGCCGGCCAGCCGGGAGGCCATCGCCATGCCGAGTGCTGCGCTGATCGAGGTGCTCGAATGCGCGGTGCCGAACGTATCGTAGGCGCTTTCCTCGCGCCGCGGAAAACCCGAGATGCCTTCCCAGATGCGCAGTTGCTGCATGCCCTCGCGCCTGCCGGTCAGCACCTTGTGGCCGTAGGTCTGGTGTCCGACATCCCACACCAGACGGTCGTGGGGCGTATCGAAAACGTAGTGCAGCGCGATGGTAAGTTCGACGGTGCCGAGATTGGACGACAGGTGCCCACCGGTCTGACTCACCGACTCAAGCAGAAACTGCCGCAGCTCCTGCGCGAGTTGCGGCAACTGCTTGCGCTCGAGGCTGCGCAGCGCGTGCGGGTAATTGATGGATGTCAGCAGGTCGTACATTTCAGTCAAAATTTCCGCAGCACGATAAAGTCCGCAAGCTGGCGCAGGTGCAGCGCGCGCTCGCCAAAACCGTCGAGCGCGGCAAGCGCATCGCGCCGCAGTTCTTCGGCAAGCTGCCTTGCCTCGGCAACGCCAAGCACGCTGACATAAGTCGGCTTGTTATGTCGCGCGTCCTTGCCTGCGGTCTTGCCCAGCGTCGCCGTGGTCGCCTCGGCATCGAGCACGTCGTCAACCACCTGGAATGCGAGCCCGATGCGTTTCGCAAAAGAATCGAGCTGATCGAGTTCGGCAGGATCGAGCGCCGCGCCACAGCGTGCGCCGAGCAGCGCCGAGGCGCGGATCAGCGCGCCGGTTTTTCGGATGTGCATGAACTCGAGTTCGGGCAGCGACAGTGCCGCCCCTACCGCGGCAAGATCGATCGCCTGTCCGCCCGCCATGCCGCGCGACCCCGCCGCCACCGCCAGCAACTTGACCATCTCGAGCTGCGCCAACGGATCATCTGCGAGGCGATGTTCGGCGAGCAGTTGGAACGCAAGGCTTTGCAGCGCATCGCCCACCAGCAGCGCGACTGCCTCGTCGAACTCGACATGACAGGTCGGTTTGCCGCGCCGCAGAACATCGTCGTCCATGCACGGCAAATCGTCGTGCACCAGCGAATAGGCGTGTATCAGCTCGATGGCTGCGCCCGCGATCGCGACACGGCCGGCGTCCGCGCCGGTGATCTCGCCCGCTGCAAACGCCAACAGCGGCCGCACGCGCTTGCCACCGCCGAGTGCCGCATAGCGCATGGCCTGGTGCAGGCGCTGCGGCGCGAGTTCGGCGTCCGGCAGCACCGCCTGCAACTGCGCTTCGATACGCTGCTGGCGGGCGCTCGCCCAGTGCTGGAATTCACTCGTCGTCATCGTCACCGGCGAAATTCTTCAGCGCGCCGGCTTCGAGAACCTTGACCTGCTGCTGAGCGTCCGCCAGCTGAGCCTGACAGAATTTGAGCAGCTCGGCGCCGCGCCGGTAGTCGGTCAGCGATTGCTCGAGCGACAACTGCCCCCCTTCCATGCGTGCCACTATGCTTTCGAGTTCGGCAAGCGCGCTTTCGAAGGTGGGACTCTGGCCGGATTTGGCTGGCTTGATCATGCTCAGTACGCCGCGGTCAGGGAAAAGCAGTGAACATAGCGCAATCCACGCCCCGCGGTCAACGCGGCGCCAGGGAAAAGCCGCCGGCAGCGACGGCTGCGAAGCATGGCCGCGCATCCGGTCACAGGCCGATACCGCTCAGCAGATCCTGCGACATATATTGCTGGCGGAAGATTTCGAACGGCACGGTGTCTTTCGCTTCGATCTCGCGCTGTTCAGCAAGAGATTCTTCGGCCATGCGCGCGTGGCGGGCGGCAAGTTCCGCACCCCACGGCAACGCCAGCAAGCCATCGCGGTGCCGCACCGACTGCGCCCGCCCGAAACGGACATTGGAATTGCCGTAATCCGTCGCCATTGCACGCAGGATGCGGGCGGCGGGCGGCGCGGCGGGATCTGCGAGAGCGGCACCGGCGGCCGCGAGGCCGTCCCGGTACGCGCTGCCGCCGTGCGCGTCGTCAAGCGCCGCGGCGACCGGTTCGCACTCACGCAGCAGCTCTTTTCCCCATGCGGCCAGCGTGAGCTCTTTACCGCCCCTCGCCAGGCAGATTTCAGGCTCTCTGCCCCGTTCAGCGACCAGCAACTGGTTGCGGGCGTTGGCGGCGATTTCCGCGGGGGTGTCGGCGGGGCTGTCGCTGAGCAGGCAATGCAGCAGGAATACGTCGAGAAAGCGGATGGTGACGGCAGCAATACCGATGGGGCAGAACGGGTCGAGGTCGATACAGCGCACTTCAACGTACTCGACTCCGCGTTCGCCCAGCGCGTGCAGCGGCCGCTCGCCGGAGCGGATCGGGCGCTTCGGCCGGATGGTGCCGTAGAACTCGTTTTCGATCTGCAGCAGGCTCGTCGAAAGCTGCCGGTAGTCCTCGCCGTCGCGTATGCCGATCGCCGCGTAGCGCGGATAGGGTTCGGTGAGCGCGGCATAGAGCGAGCGCGCGTAGTTTTCCAGGCTGTTAAAGCTCACCGCGAGCGATGCTTGCGCATCACTTTGATAGCCCAACGGGCTCATGCGCAGGGATGTGCTCGCGGGCAGGTACAGCGTGCCCGCAGTCAGCTCCTGCAATCCATGGGCGCGGCCGGCGACGAAGCTGGCGCAGACTGCCGGCGAATTGCCAAGCAGATAAAGCAGCAGCCAGGAATGCCGCCGGAAGTTGCGAATCAGCGAGAAATAGGCGTCGGTCTGGTAGGCCTGCGCTGCGCCGCCGCGCTCATCCGCGCGCTGAAGCTCCGGCCACGCCGTCTCCGGCAGCGAGAAATTATAGTGTATGCCGGAAATGGTCTGCATGCGCCTGCCATAGCGGTGCGCGAGGCCGTTGCGGTACACGGTTTTGATGCGGCCGACGTTGGATGCGCCGTAGCGTCCAATTGGAATCTCATCATCGCCGGGCAACCCGCACGGCATGCTGGCGCACCACAGCACTTCGTCGCCGATGTTGTGGTAGACAGCCTGATGCAATTCGGTGAGTTCCGCGAGGCACGCGTCAATGTCGGCGTGCACACCGGTGATGAGTTCGAGCTGGGATTCGCTGAAATCGGTCGTAATATGAGGATGGGTAAGCGCGGAGCCGAGCCGAGCCGGGTGCGGCGTTTCTGACAGCATTCCGTCCGGCCGCACGCGCAGGCTTTCTTTCTCGATACCGCGCCGTATGCCCGTGAGCATGGCGGGCGCGAGTGCGCGTAATCGCTTGTGTAGCCGATTCAAGCGAGGTCTCCCACAGCGGAAACGGGCGATATTAGCACGCGGGGAACTGCCATCCGCAGCCGCCGCGGCGATCCATGGCCGCGAAGATCAATAGCTCCGCGGCCCCGGCGGGTTGTGCCGGTCCGTAAACTCCGACATCGCGCGGCGCAGCAGCTTGAGCTGTTTTTCCACTCGATTGCATGCGTCGCAAATGATCACGTGAAAGCGCAAGACGACGCGCTCCCCCGGCCGCAGTTTGCGATCGAGCCCTTCGGAAATCAAACGGCTCGCTTCGTGGCACGATAGCATCACGGGATCATTCCTTGGTGATCGGTGCGTTCACCGCCATACCAGTCTTTTTCCAGGCAAGCGCGCAACCGCATTCGCGCGCGGTGCAGCAGCACCCAGCAATTGGTCGATGATATCGAGAGTTCCTTACAAATTTCCACGGTCTCGCAGCCCATCAGATCGCGCATCAGGAATGCCTGTGCGGTAGCCTCAGGCAATCCGCGCACGCAGCGCTCGAGTGCTTCGAAAAAACGCTTTTCGGACAGAATTTTCTCCGGGTCGCCCCAGTCCTTCGGCATTTCGACGTAATGGCCGTCGGCACGGAAGTAGGCTTCTATTTCTTCGGCGCCGCCTTCACCGTCCGCGGCATCGATAGCCACCTCCCGGCCGGCTTTGCGGAAATGATCCGAAATCTTGTGGCGGAGAATCCCGATCAGCCACGTGCGCGGCGAGGAATTCCCGGCAAAACTTCCGATCGAGTTCAACGCCGCGAGCAGGGTTTCCTGGACCAGATCTTCGGCTACGTCCTTTTCCCGCACCTGCAACATCGCATAGCGCACAAGATGCGGTCTTTCGCGCGATACCGCGGCCGCATCCAGCAGGGGCTTGGCCGGGGCTTTCACGCGGGTATGCCGGAAGCCAGGCGCCGCGAGGAAAACGTCATTCGGTTAGCGCTCATCTTTCGCCAACGCTTCGATAATCGGACAGCCACGGCCGCGGCTGCCTTTCGCGCATCGCCTGACCAGGCCCCGCATCGCCTTCTCGATCGCGGTCAAATCGGCGATCTTCTTTTTCACCATGGTGAGTTTTTT
>Ga0080064_1000869_pt1 | contig 71183 bp, 57 predicted proteins | sample Subgrocontami54m_FD_69260 | JGI IMG/M metagenome (GOLD analysis project Ga0080064, IMG submission 69260) | Subsurface groundwater microbial communities from S. Glens Falls, New York, USA - GMW46 contaminated, 5.4 m (SPADES assembly) (version 2) ...
ATGACCGGCGGACCGGGACCACCCCCCGCCTCAGCGTCAACTCCTTTGGCGTCGAGGCAAATAGCTCCAGTTCCAGATCCTCTATCAGCGGCGATGGCCGCTATGTGGCATTTGAATCCACTGCCGATAATCTGGTCACAGGCGATACCAATGCCACCTTCGATATCTTTGTCGCTCCAGTACCGTGAAGGACAGGGACTCAAAGCTTAAGCTGAACGAAGTCTGTAGCTATTCTTGTTTATACAAATAGGCGTGGTTCTGAACCACCGCTATCTCATCCGCCAACCGGTGCCCCGAATACACGGAGATATAAAGAGGGCCTTTGTAACCTCATACGAAGCGGCCTCAATTTAAGGGCTACCCCCCCCGAGACATTTCGGCCCTTCTTGTTAATGGATCGTCACCTTTAAAGGGGGATACCTTCTACAATAATGTCGCAAAAAAATCCTTGACCTTCGGGAGATTATTTGCCACAATCTACTACAAGCGACTGGAGGCAGTGGTGGTTTATTTTTTTTATTTTATGTTAGTAGTCTCTGCGGCAGTTCTCCCTGCGGAAGGGTGGGCGCAAACCCAGGATTTCTTCAGCAACACCCAGGGGATCGACCGTCTTTCAACTGGTACAGGGGGATCGTGTCCAAACTGTCCCGGATTTAATCCGGATAAACTCATTCGTCATTCAGGGACCGACCCGGATGGAGCCGGCCCAATCACATTTACCCAAACCATTACCACAACTGCCCCCTCTCTCGGAGTGAGCCCTACTGGCCCCTTCTTTAATCTTCTTGGACCTGGGGCGGTAACCGACAACATGTTCGGGATCATTTCCAACCCTGGGACCGATCCGGCCAAGTGTGGCGTTAACACATCGACCGGGGTCCTTCCAACCTCCACCGGTCTCAACTGCGGCGATTTAAGATTTAATCCAGACAGTCAAGGGATGACCATCCCCACCTCCCCCGCGGCCGACATCCTCACATCGACCATTTTCAGCCCAAGCACTTTCTTGGGAGATTTTGCTCCATCGACCGACGATCATACTGGGCTTGATCTGAAGAACCGGTTTATCTGGAGCCGGACGGCGACCCCATTGACCGATGGAGACCTATCGGTCACCTGCACGGCTGCGACCTTTGCCTGTGTCGGCAGCAAACAACAACAACTTCAGGTGACCCTGCTTGTTGGCGGGGTGGCCGGCACCCTCGCTTCACCCGGGAGTGGCGAGCAAAATTTCAACCAAACCACCGACTGGGCCATCACAAATTCCTCTGGAAATACCTTCGCCTCCCCTACCGTCAATTGGACCTTACAGTTTAACGATCCGATTCGAGACGCCAACAACCAGACCCGGATGCAGACCGGTGCCATGTCGGGAAGCTTTATCTATCAGGCTGCGGACACTTCCGCCGCCACCTTTCCTTCGGTGACGATTCCGATGGTGAGAAACTCAACCGATTTGTGCAGAGGGGTCGCCGGAACGGCGGGAACCTGCGTGAGCATCCCATAGGAGAAAACATGGCGCTCAAATGCAAAAAAGGTATTCTTTTCATCATCTTTCTTCTGCTTGGATTGGGACTGTTCCATTCGGCCCAAGCCACAGAGTCCTTAACCCGGACCACCACCGGCCAAAACCAGACCCTCTTTACCAACAACTCCGACTGCCGGGGAAATGAGGGAGATGTTTGCAGAGGATCGAGTCAGCAGGGCGGCATCACGATGAACATCAACGGCGGCTCGCTCAATTTCAATCTCTGCAGCAGCGGGATCAATCGGGACCCCTCCGATGTTCGCTGCCGCGTCACCCCGCCGATGATCCCTCCAGGCACGGACACCCAGGTGGGGACCGGTTTAAACCCGACAACCATCAACGACAACGGAGCCACGGTTTCTTTCGGCGGCCCCACCAATGATCCGATCCCATCGGGATCGAGCAACGTCATGATCCCCGGCTTTCTGGTTCATGGCGCCGTCGGCGAGCAGACCCTCCGGTGCACCAGCGAAGGAACCTGCGGAACCGGCACTGGTCAAAATATTATTACCCATTTTCAAAGCTTTCGGTCGGTTCCGAACGGCCAGGTGATCAACCCCGCCAATCCAGGGGTTCTTTGCGACCAGCCCCGCTGCCACCACATCGAGTATTCAATTGAACAAAATATGCAGGGAGAGGATGCGGCGCAAACTGCCATGCGGTTCAATTATATCGTCGATTCAAAAACCGATATTAATGGAAACCTGATCCTTACCGCCCCAGGAACTCCCACCGGAACCTATACGGTCACCTGCTTGGGCGCAGACAATTGCTCCAGCACCTCCGGCAATTTCCGGCTGAATACAAATGTATTCAGCCCCTCCTCCACCGGCTTTGTCACGATGAACGGCTCGCCGGTAACAAACCCCGCCGGATGCTCGTCGGGAACATTGGTCGACCCATTCCACCAAAACGGCGTCTCCTGCCGGTCCGGGAATTGAACCCCAGGGACATAGACCCGTTCACCGTCTCCCCCTCGGCGGGCTGGGCGGTAGTGCTTCATAGCGTTTCTTTAAATCGGGATGGGCCTCCAAAAAATGATCGACCCCTTCTTTGTCGGCAAAAACCTCCGGGCTTCTCTCCTGATACGCTTCAATCGTTAAATCATGCTTGGCCAAAACCTTGGCGACATGAGCGTTAATTTCTCCTTCCAGCTTTCTCATCTCCTCCATTGAAGGCCCTTCCTCGCCGCCAAATTGGGGCGGTCCTCCCCTTTTTCTGAAAAAATCGGTCATCGACTCCCCGAGGTCGATCCGCGCTTTGACGTACTTCTCAATCTCCGCGGCGCTCGGTTTCGTCTCTGACGACAAGGCACCGGCAGTTTGAGAAACAACCGCCTCGATTTTTCCAAAAGTAAAAAATGTTAAAAACAGCAAATAAATGATGCCGACCTTTTTCATTGATCTCTCCCTGTTTTATTCGAACGATCTATTTTCCAAACCGTGCCAGTCTGCCATAGAAAAACCAACGGTGTCAAACTTCCCGACGTTGTTGTTTGTGGAAAGGCGGCGTTTGACAGAAGTTTCATCCTAACTCGACAAGGTCCCTTAAAAAAGGTATGATGTTCCGGTCTCCCCTTTAGGGAATGTTAAAATAAATCGTGAGGAAGCGCTGTGAAATGGGCCTCTGCTTTAATTGAAGGAGAATCGCTCGAAGGATCGATTCAACAATGCGCCCAAAAAATCCTGGCCGACATGGGGGAAGGTCCGATCGATCTGGCCTTTCTATTCGTTTCATCCCGCTTCCGGGATCGTTATGACACGGTCCTTGCCGCCATGGCCGATGCGATTCGGCCTGAAAATCTGATCGGTTGTTCTGCGGGCGGCGTCATCGGCGGCGGGCGCGAGGTGGAACAGAAACCGGCCCTCGCATTGACCGCGGCACGGCTGCCTGGGGTGACCATTCAGCCCTTTCATCTCAATTCGTCGGATCTTCCCGACCTGGAGGCGAGTCCCAAGCGCTGGCATGCCTCTTTCTCGGTGGCGCCCGGCCTAAAGCCGAAATTCATTATCCTTGCCGATCCTTTTTCCTTTGACGCCGAAAAAGGATTGATGGGGCTCGATTTCGCCTATCCTGCGGCGGTGAAGGTCGGCGGCCTGGTCAGCGGAGGAGGCCAGGCGGGAGAGAACGCCCTTTTTCTGAATGGAAAGGCGCATCGGTCCGGCATGGTCGGCGTCGCCCTCTCCGGCAATATCGAGGTCGACACCATCGTCGCCCAGGGATGCCGGCCGATCGGAGAGCCCCTTTCCATCACTCGGTGCGACCGGAATATGCTGATGGAAGTCGACCACAAGCCGCCCCTGCTGGTCCTCCAGGAGCTTTACGAGAAATTAAGCGAAGAGGACCAGAAAAAGATGCAGCACTCCCTCTTCCTCGGCCTGGCGATGACCCCTTTTAAGGAAAACCTGACCCGCGGCGATTTTCTCATTAGAAATCTGATCGGTGTTGATTCAAAAAGCGGCCACATCGCGATCGGCGCCCACCTTCAGGAAGGACAGACGATCCAGTTTCATCTCCGGGATGCGGAGACTTCGTCGGACGAGTTGCAGTGGCTGTTAACCCAATACCGGGTCGAAGGGGAGGCCCGCTCTGCGAAAGGGGCGCTTCTTTTTTCCTGCCTGGGGCGGGGGGTTCACCTCTACGGAGAGGCCGACCATGACAGCCGGCTTTTTCAATCGAGGATGGGGTCGATTCCACTCGGAGGATTTTTCTGCAACGGCGAAATCGGCGCCGTCGGCGGGACCACCTTCTTGCACGGCTACACCAGCTGCTTCGGAATATTTAAGCCGGCTTAATCTTCAAGCCGCTATCGGCTGAAAATGGCCCCAAAGCCGAGGCTGATCCCAAAGGAGGGCTCATGGCTCCGGCCCGTCCCAACCGGCCAGAGGTGGAGATGCTCATTCTCAAAAATGGGATAGATCCTCTCAGCCTCCCCGATTTTTTGAGAGCGGCTCCCCTCGACCACCCCTACCGCCGTCACACGGCGGCCGCTCCTGAAAACGGAAGGGTCCAGGAACGAGGGGTGAATCAGAATAAACCGTCCCTCCGAGTCGTCGACCGGAAGAGGACTGCGGTCTCTGCCAAGCGGTTTCTGAAGGATTTCGATCTCCGTCTTCCCTTCTAGATTGCGCGTCTCGATAATTTCCCCTCCGACGAGAATTCTTTTCCCCCTGTATGTCTCCGGATTTCGCTTCACCTCTTCGAAGGTCACTTTTTTATCCAGTTTTTCTTCGAACTCTTTCGGAATGACCTTTGGACCGCACGCGGTCAACGAAAGGAACAACAGGGCGGAGAGAAGAAAGGAGATCCGCCGGCCGATCATCAACGTTTTCATCAAACACTCCTGGCCGCAGGGTTGCTACGGCGATAGACGTGACAAACATCTGAAGCGCTCCGCCGAGCAATCCGGTTCGATAAAACGGAGCCCTTCGGATCTTCTCAATGATAGATGAATTGGACTGCGAAGGAAACAGGCGAGCCGGTGAAAGGTCAGTTCATCGGCTCGACCTCCCTTTTAATCGCGCGAATGTATTGAACCAGCATCCATGCCTCTTCTTCAGTGACATGCCTCGGGACATACGGGAACATCCCGGTATCGGGAACACCATGCTTGATCGAATAGAAGAGTTCGCCGTCCTTCCGGAGCATCTGAAATGTCGGGTCGGTCAGATCGCGCGGCGGCGGGCTGAGCATGACCCCCGCCTCTCCATTCCCCGCCCCTTCCATGCCGTGACAGACATAACAGTTCCCCTTCCCCTGATAAAGGGCTTTACCGACGGCAATCGCCTCATGGGAAACCGGAAACGGGCTTTTAATGGCCCTCGCCTCCGTCGGGGCGCGCGGACGGGTCATGTCAAAGGCGATCATCTGGTTATCGGTTTCAGACGGAATGATGGTGCTGGTAAACAGGTGAATGAAGATCCCGAACCCGATAATAATCGAAATCAATATAAGAAAGATGCGGGGGGTGCTCATCGGTTTTCTTTTCCCTCCGAAAGCTGAAGGGTCACTTCAGCGTGGGTGGCTGCCTCTTCAATCACTGACAAATTCTCCGATAATTCTTTGACCATAAAGTGCCCGAAGACGGTCTCCCCTTGTCCTGCGATGACCGCCTCCTGCCGCTTCGAAAAAAAACCTTCCCGTTTCCCGTTGCCGCGATCGAGAAACCCGAGATAGCGGATCTCCGTCAACTCGCTTCGGGCCTGCGCCAGCGCCAGTTCCTCCGGGGTGGGACCCCGAATTTCGGGAGGCGGCGGGGGCGGCAATGCGACGGAAGGGGGCGAGGGCGGAGAACTCCGAGGGCGGACCGGCACAGGGGGGGGAGGCGGCTTCCGGGAAACCAGCGGCGCGAAAATATTTTTTGTTTCAGAAAGAGGGGAAGCAGGTTCCGGTTTTAAGAGCTCGGTGCGGAGCTTCATCGATCCTTCTCCCTCCCCTTTGTTCGCGGTTGAAACGGCCCCTTTCGTATACTTCATCGGAGCGGTCCTGGGACCCCCGAAAAACACAAACCGGTAGACCAAGAGTCCGCCCCAGATGGCCAATAGTACAATGAATAGCTTTTTTTTTCGATCCATTTTTTCTTTTAAAATAAGCCTGAGCGAAAAATTAAATGAACGCCATAAATTTTAGCTTAGAAGCCTATGTTAACAACCTAAAGGAAGTGGTTAAAATAAGCCCTAACGCGCAAAGTTATCAAGGCCATGATTCCAGAGCCGACCTACTCGGCGGCGCTCCACTTGCAGGTGGAATGTAAACCACGGCGTTCCGTCAGAGCAAAGGGTCATCCGGAGCGATTTTGGTCTTGATCGCCTGGCCCGGACCCGATTGCGCATTCGCGCCGGCCGGCGCCTGGGTGTTCTTGTTACGTAAATAGGCCGCGATCCGAAGTTGAAGCTGAATGTTTTCATCTTCTTTCACGGAAGAGGCCAGAACCAGATTTTCAATGATCAGAAAATATCGGGATTGTTCCAGCCCATGGATGAGCTTTCGGATCTCCCGGTAAGGCCCCTTTACATTGAAGGAGATCAGCACCTTGACCATCCCCGGAATTTCAACCTTGGCCGGCTGGTATGAAATGGCCGGAATCGAAAGGCGATGCCCCTCCGCGGAATCGGAGATAAAAGAAATCAACTGGGGAAAAGCGGTCTCGTTCGGAAGGGTCTCCCAGAATTGCAGCAACTCCTCCTGCGCCGTTTTCAAACGGGTCAACTGGCCGATTTTCGGCCTTTCGGATTGCCAGGAGACTTCTTTTGAGCGCAGGTTCTCCTCAAGAGGAACCAGGACCAAAAAGTGGAAAGAAAGAAATCCGGCCGCGAAAAAAGCCGAGGCAAAGAGGGGTCGTCGAATAGACGACACAAATGACCGATCAGAAAGATTCAACTTTGGTTTTTCCTCATCCCATACTTAAAACGGATTGAAAAAGAGAGACCCGCCTCTCCTTTTTCTTTCAGATTCTCCTGATCGGTCAGAAATACTTCTTCAAAAGGGGGACCCTTCTGAAGATTTTCGACGAACGCCGTGATGGCGCTCAACGACCGGCCGGCGCCTTCCAGAATCACCAGGCCGGTTTTAAAGTCGGGCTGGATCCGGGTCACAGCCACTTCGGGAGGAACCCGCTTCTCCAGATCGGATAAAAAGGAGGTCCATGAAAACCCCTTTTGGTCCAGAAGGTCATTGATGAACCCGATCTCTTTCCGGATTCCTTTCATTGCATCCAGAGAAGCATCCCTGCCCAGCTGCCCGATCTCTTTCTGCAGAAGCTGTTTCTCATTCAGCAGCCGTGCCATTCGGGCGTCAAAAGCCGCCTCGCTTTCACGGGCGCGGGCATACCGGGCGACATCGAAGCCGATCAGGACGATCAAAACGGCCATGGCGGAATAGAGAACGAGACGGGCCATTCTCTTTTTTAAATAATCGCCGGAAGCCAGATTAATCTTGAAGCGAACCAACGCTTACCCTCCTACGGCCGCCGCGGCGGCCGATACGACGGTCCGCCTGGCCGGCTCGGAGAGCCCGGTTTCCGCGCCGGAGGCGAATCGAACGATGCGGTATGGATCCAGCAGGACTGGGGTGAGGTGGAAGCTCTCCTCCACCCGCCTTTCCAGGTCGGGAATCGGCGTATCGATGGAGAAGAAAAGGTGCGTCAGGTTGGAGAGATTTTTCTGCGCGGCGTCATAAAAAGAGAGAGCGGTTCCGATCTCTCCGAAAAGAAGGTCGATCGAGCCGCTGGCGCCTCCCTCTTCGGCATCCAGCCGCCCCTCCTGCTCCGACAGCTCCTTGACCCGGATAAAGCTTAACAGTCCCGCTTCAAAGATGAGAATCGTCAGGTTTTGATCGAGGAGATGCGCAAAGATGAAGTGGCCGGTCTCCCCTACCTGCGCGGCAATCGCCGTCCGGAACAAGTTAAATGCATAGAGAGAAGAGAGGCCGATCGTCTTTACCTCGATCGAACGGCTTCCGTTCAGCCCCTCGTACTGCTCGATCACCTCTTTTTTTATTGCCGTCGCCAGCACCTTCCAGTGTGTCCTTCGCCCGAGCGCCTGGTAAGAAAACCGGGACTCTCCCAGGGAAGAAAGAAACGTCTTTTCCATATGCCACTGAATTAATTTTTCAAATTCCTTCCGCTCTTCGGGGAGCTGCTGCAGATCCAGCAACACCGTACGGGCCGCCGAATCGGGGAGGCTGAGATTGACCTTCGGCGTGTTGGAGAACTCCTTCAGGACCGAGCGGAGATGCGATTGCCATCGGGCCAGGTCGGTGATGTTTTTCTCGACGGGAGAAGGCCGGCAGATTTTACGCTCGATGGCCTCGACGGCAAACCGTTTAACCTCCACCCTCTCCCCCCGGCGGCTCGCCGATACGATGGAGAGATGGGTCGGACCGACCGAGAGGCCGACGCTATTTCGATTAAAAAAACTCATTTAAAACAGGTCCTCAGAGGAACGCCGTAAATTTTTGCTTAAGCCTATTTTAAAGCGGAAAGTTATCAGGGCCATACTTCGATGGCCGACCTACTCGGCGGCGTTCATTCGATAAAAGTCACCCGGTTGATCTCCTTGAGGGTGGTCTCTCCGTTGAACACCTTTTCCAGACCGGCCTGGCGGGGGGGGGTCATCCCCTCCGCCAGCGCCGCCCGCCGGACTTCCGAAGTGGGACGGCGCGACAGGATCATCTCGCGGATCGGATCGGAAAGATTTAGAAATTCCGTGATGGCGAGCCGGCCCTTAAACCCGGTCCCATTGCACTCGGGGCATCCCTTCGCGGCATAAAATTCAGCCCCCTCGTAGCGGGCGACTTCCAGGCCCGATCCTTCCAGAAGCGCCTTTGGGACCGGTTCTTTCCACTTGCAATGGCCGCAGAGGGTCCGGACCAGACGCTGCGCCAAAATGCAGTTGAGGGAAGAGACGAAGTTATACGGCTCGATCCCCATGTTGACGAACCGGCCGATCACATCAAAAGCGTTATTGGCGTGGACGGTGGTAAAAACCAGGTGCCCCGTCAGGGCCGACTGGATCGCGATATGGGCCGTCTCCGCATCCCGGATCTCCCCGACCATGATCTTGTCGGGATCGTGCCGCAGGATCGATCGGAGCCCTCGGGCAAAGGTCAGTCCTTTTTTTTCATTCACCGGAATCTGAACCACCCCCTGCAACTGATACTCCACCGGATCTTCGATCGTCACAATTTTATCCTCCCGTGTGTTGATCTCGGTGATCGCCGCGTAGAGGGTGGTGGTTTTCCCGCTGCCGGTCGGTCCGGTCACCAGGACCATTCCATAGGGCTCCAGGATCGCTTTCTTGAATTTCTTCAGATCTCCCGGGTTGAATCCCAACCGGGCCAAGCGCAGTTCGTTGATGTCGGCCGTGATATATTCCTTATCGAGAATACGGATGACGATATCCTCGCCGAAGATGCTCGGCAATACCGAAACACGGAAGTCAATCTTTCTCCCCTCCAGCCGCATTTTAAACCGGCCGTCCTGCGGAATTCTTTTTTCAGCGATGTCGAGTTCCGACAATACTTTAATCCGGGAGATCAGCGCGGAGTGGAACTGAATATCGAGCGGGTCCATGGCGGGATAAAGGACGCCGTCGATCCGGTATTTCATGAAAACCTGATTTTCGGTCGCTTCGATATGAATGTCGCTGGCCCGCTTCTGAAGGGCATTGAGGAGCAGCGTATCCAAGAGCTTGACGACGGGGCTGGCATCCTTCCGGACTTTCTCGACCGAAAGAACCTCTTCTCCCTGGTCATCCTCCGTCACCAGCACCGGCCTGAAATCGGCCTGCATCTCTTTTAAAACCTGTCCCGAACCCTCGCTCCGCTTGAGGGTCTCCATGAGCGCGCCCCGCGCGCTGACGCCGAAAATAATTTTCCGCTTTAGAATCCACTCCAGCTCATCCATCGCCGCCAGCTGGGTCGGATCGGAAACCAAAATGATGACGCTTCCTTCGTTTTCGCTGTGAGGAACAAAGGGATACCGGTACATCAATTCCACCGGAATCTTTTTGAAGAAGTCGGGGTGGATCCGGAAATGATCGAGCGGATAATAAGAGAGGTGGAATTGTTCGGCGAGGGCCTCCGCCAGCTCTTCATCCGTGATCATTCCCTTTTCAATCAGCGCCTCCCCGAGCCGCATCCCTTTGCCTTCATACTCCTTCAACACCGGGTCGATGACTTCGGAAGTCAGCTTCCCCCTTTTTACAAGCAAAGCCCCCAAAGGGATTCTTTTTGAAAACGGCTTCATCGTCGGCTTCCCCTTACGCAGGAGGTTTCTCTGTCGGAAAAGGACCTCTTCCTCATTGAATAGCTCCTGCCAGATGAAAAATGGGAAGGTACATGGCGATCAAAATCAGCGCGACCAATGAACCGATCGTCAGCAGCAGGACCGGCTCTACCCAGGTGGTCACTCGGGAGAGAATCAAATCGAGCTCGCCTTCGTGAAAATAAGCGACTTCGCCCAGCATCTCATCCAGAGAGCCGGTGGTCTCTCCGACGGCGATCATTTCGGTCGACATTTTCGGAAAGAGGCCGGCGTTCGAGAAGGCCGCCGCCAACCCGACCCCTCCCCTCACCTGGCTGCCGACCTCCTGCACCTGCCGCCGGACGACCTGATTGGTCATGGCGGCGGCCACCATTTCCAGCGCCACCACCAGGGGAATGCCGCTCTTGAGGACGGTGGAGAGGGTCCGGCTGATCCGGATTTGATAATTTTTCTTAATGATCATGCTCAAAAACGGGCTCTTCAGCATGATCGGGTCGGACCATTTTTTCACCCATCCGCTCCGGTAGGCGCTCCAGACCAACACCACGAAACCGAGAAAACCCAACGCCAGAAAGATAAGACTCCGATTCAGAAAATGAACGAAATTGAGAAGCATCCGGGTGAAGAGCGGCAGTTCGGTCTTCGCCCCTTCATAAAGCTCCGAAAAAGAGGGCATCACATAGATCAGCAAAAAACCGAGCACCCCGATCCCGGCCACCAGCAGAAAAGAGGGATAGGCGAGCGCCGCAAAGACCTTTTTTCTCACCTCCAAAATCTTTTTTTGATGGTCCATAAAACGGCTGATGACTTCGACCAGGTTTCCGCTCTTCTCCCCCGCGCGCAACGACGAGACGTAGAGCTCCGAAAAGTACGACGGGTGCTTCGACATGGCGTCGGCGATGGCGCTTCCACCCCGAACATCCCGCTGAACCGCCTTGACCGTCTCCACAAAATCGGGCTGGCTGTCCCGCTCGCTTAAAATGTCGAGAATCTTCATGATCGGCAGACCGGCCCTTAAAAGAACGGTCAGCTCATGGTTGAAAATTAAAAAATCGCGGGGTGAAATCGTTTTCCTGAAAGAGAGCGACGGAAAGGCGAGTCCAACGGCCCTGGAGATCGAAAGAACCAGATACCCTTCCCCTTCGAGCCGGCCGCGAAGAAGCGATTCGCTTTCGGCCTCCGCTTGCTGTTGCAAGATCGTTCCATCCCCTTTGGCCACACGGTATAAAAAAAGAGCCATCGTTCCGTTATTCCTCCGGCGCCGGCGGGGAAGGGACGGTATCCCGGCCCGTTTTTGAACCCGTCTGCCGCTCGGCCGATTTTGCCGACTCCCAGAGCCGGTCCATCTCTTCCAGTGAGAGGGAACCGAGCGGGGTTGCTTTTTCATCCGCCTCCGATTCCATGTGTTGAAAACGGTCGGCAAAGCGCTGGATCGTTTTGCGCAGGGCATCTTCCGGGTTGACTTTTAAAAAGCGGGCCACGTTGACGATGGAGAAGAGAAGGTCCCCCATCTCATCTTCCACCCGCGACGCCGTCCCTTCGGCAACCGCCTCTTTTAGCTCGTGAAGCTCCTCCTCGATCTTGGCGAAGACCGGCCCCGGTGTCTTCCAGTCGAACCCGACCCGCGCCGCGCGGGCCTGGATCTGGTGCGCGCGCAGCAGCGCCGGAAGCGACTTGGGAACGCCGTCGAGCGCCGACTTCCGGGCGCGGTTTCGCGCCTCTTTTTTTTTCATCTCCTCCCAGCGGGCCAGCACCGTCTTGCTTTCGAGTGGAGCGCCGTGGTTTCCGTTCCTACCTCCAACCACTTCCTGGGGGTCGTAATTTTTCGCGCTAGGGGTTATTTTAAGCGCGCCCGCCTCCCCTTCCGGGGAGAAGACATGCGGGTGACGGCGGGTCATCTTCTCCGTGGTGGTTTTCAGCACCGCTTCAATGTCAAACTCTTTTCTCTCCTTGGCGATCTGGGAATGAAAGAGGACCTGAAAGAGAAGGTCTCCGAGTTCCTCGCAAAGCGGCTCGGCCCGTCCCGACTCGATCGCCTCCAGCACCTCGTAGGCCTCTTCAATTAAAAACGGCTTGAGTGTCTCCGGAGTCTGCTCCCGGTCCCACGGGCAACCTCCTTCCCCGCGCAGCCGCTCCATCACGGCCACCAGATGATCGAATGCTTCAGACATACTCCTCCATTGGATTTTTTAACGATTGAGTCTCTTGAAAATATGTCATTCCCGCGAAAGCGGGAATCCATAAATTATTGATTTTACAAGAACTGGATTCCCGATAAAAACATTCGGGAATGACAAAATTGGACTTTTCAAGAGCCTCTATTATACAGCCTTTAAGGAGAGTTTCAAGAGGGAAACCGATGATATCAGAAGATTATTCCCCCAAAAAAAATGGCCGCCCGAGTATTTCACTTCGCTTTACTTTTCCATTTAAAGATGCCATAATTTTTTCTTATTTTGACCGGAAGGAGAAGAGATGTCCGATATTCGCGTCCGATTTGCCCCCAGCCCGACCGGTTTTCTTCACGTCGGCGGCGCCCGGACGGCCCTTTTCAACTGGCTTTTCGCCCGCCGCCATCAGGGAAAATTCTTCTTGAGGATTGAGGACACCGACCGCTCCCGATCGACCGACGCCGCCATCGAAGCGATCCTCGACGGGATGCGCTGGCTGGGGCTCGACTGGGACCAATGGGAAGGATCGCCGACCGACCCCGTCCGCCAGACCGACCGGTTCGAGATTTACCGGAAGCGGGTCGATGCCCTTCTGGCCGAAGGGAAGGCCTACCGCTGCTACTGCAGCGCGGAAGAGTTGGAGGCGCGCCGAAAAGAGGCGATGGCGCAGGGAAAAGTCCCCCGGTACGACGGCCGCTGCCGGCGGCTGACCGCGCCGGTTCCCGAAAAAGAAGCCGCCATCCGGTTCAAAGCTTCATCCGAAGGAGAGATCGTCGTCGACGACCTGGTGAAGGGAAAAGTCATTTTTGAAAGCAGCACAGTTGATGATCTGATCATCCTCCGCTCAGACGGCGCCCCCACCTACAACTTCTGCGTGGTGGTCGACGATGTGGAGATGCAGATCTCTCACGTGATCCGCGGCGACGACCATTTGAACAACACCCCCCGGCAGATCCAGCTCTATCAGGCGTTCGGCTACCCCCTCCCGAAGTTCGGCCACCTCTCGATGATTCTCGGCGCCGACAAGGCCCGCCTCTCCAAACGCCACGGCGCCACCGCCGTGCAGCAATATCGCGAGGAGGGATATCTCCCGGAAGCGATGGTGAACTATCTGGTCCGCCTCGGCTGGTCGCACAAAGACCAGGAGCTCTTCACCCTTGCCGAACTGGTTGAAAAGTTTTCGATCGAGCAGGTCGGCGCCTCGGCCGCGACGTTTAATCCGGAGAAACTCCTCTGGATCAACGCGCACTGGATTAAAACAGGCGATCCCAAACGGATCGCCGCCCTTCTCTTGCCGCATCTGGCCAAATTAGGACTGCCGCCCGAGACCCTCGAAACGGCCCGACTGGAGCAGGTGGTCGTTGCCGTCCGCGAGCGATCGAGAACGCTCGTCGAGATGGCCGAGTCGGCCGCTTATTTCTTTTTGGATCGGATTTCGTTCGACGAAAAAGCGCAGAAGGTCCTCACGCCGGAGAGCTTTCCAATTTTAACCGAGGCTCGCCGGCGCCTGGAAGGAATTCCTTTCGAGCATCACGCCCTGGAAGAAACCTTGAAATCGATCGCCGAATCGAAGGGGATGAAGCTGGCTCAGATCGCCCAGCCGATCCGCGCCGCCGTCACCGGAAAAACGGTCAGCCCCGGCATTTTTGAAGTGCTGGAAATCCTGGGAAAAGAAAAAACCTTAAAACGGCTCGATGAGCAGATCCATCCACTTTCTCAACAAGTCTCTTGACAGACGGTTCTCTTTCCTTTAAATTTCCCTTGCCTCTCACCGAATCTATTGGGGGATCGTCTAGTGGCAGGACAGCAGACTCTGACTCTGCTTACCGAGGTTCGAATCCTCGTCCCCCAGCCAGGTTAAAATCAACAGACGATGAAGACTCTGTGGGTTTCCTGAAAAGCGGGTCCAACCCTACAGATTAAATCTCCCCACTTCAGCCGGCAATGGTCTTCAGACCTCTTTTCGTGGTATCCTCACTTTGCGATGGGTCTGCCAGCGTGGAGGCCGGCCCTCTGCACATTTCATAGAGACATCGCGTCAGAAAGAGATCTGAATATTGAAAGAAATCAGCGCAACGATCTTCGGGCAGTTCCATCGGCTGAAGAGACGTCTTCACAGAAACGGTCCTCCCCGAAAATACCTTAACGAAGAACCCCCCCTGCGATCTGAATTATTCAGCGCCGGCCAGATGGATCAGCATGGTGGACGTCTCGCTTCCTCCCACAAATTGGCTTCGGAACGCGCTCCGGATCAGCTGCTGACACGGCTGGCTGAAAATGAAAACGTCCTGGTGGACGTCTGCAACCTGCTCACGGCGGCGGCCGCGGAGAACCGCCGGGTGACGCCCGCCCAAGAATGGCTGCTGGACAACTTCTATCTCATCGAAGAGCAGATCCGCACGGCCAAGAAACATCTGCCGAAGGGTTATAGCCGGGAGCTGCCCCGCCTGGCCAAAGGCCCCTCGGCCGGGCTTCCACGCGTTTACGATATCGCGTTGGAGACAATCTCGCACGGCGATGGAAGGGTTGATCCGGAGAGTCTCGGCCGTTTCATCGCGGCCTACCAGACCGTCACTCCCCTGAAGTTGGGAGAGTTGTGGGCCATTCCGATCATGCTCCGCCTTGCCCTCATCGAGAACCTCCGCCGCGTGGGTGCCCGAGTCGCCGCGAGCCGGATCAACCGGGACCTGGCCGACGCCTGGGCGGACCAGATGACGGAGGCGGCCGAGAAAGATCCGAAAAGTTTGATCCTGGTGATCGCCGATATGGCCCGGTCAAACCCTCCGATGGTGAGTTCGTTTGTCGCGGAGCTGGCGCGGCGACTGCAGGGACAGAGCGCTGCATTGGCGTTGCCGCTCACCTGGATCGAGCAGCTGCTCTCCGAATCGCACCTGACGATCCAGCAGTTGGTCCAGTCGGAGACACAGCAACAGGCGGCCGACCAGGTCTCGATCGGCAACAGCATCGGCAGCCTTCGGTTTCTCGGCGCGACCGACTGGCGGCAGTTCGTCGAGACGATGAGCCGCGTCGAGCAGACCCTCCGTGAAGATCCCAGCGGCGCTTACGGCCGGATGGATTTCGGGACCCGCGATCGCTACCGTCATGTCATCGAAAAGATCGCAAAGAACACGGAGCATACGGAAAGCACCGTGGCCCGCAGAGCCATTGAGCTGGCGCGGGAGCGCGCGGCAAGGGAGAGCGGTGATCGGGCAGCCCATGTCGGCTTTTATCTGATTGACCGGGGACGGCCGGACCTCGAACGCGCATTGGGGGTGCGGCTTCCGGCCCCCGAGGCGTTCCAGAGAGTCTTTTCCAGATCCCCCCTGCTCTTTTTTCTCGGCGCAATCGCTTTACTGACGGGGATCTCCGCCGCCGGCTTGATGGCAAAGGCCGATGCGGACGGGGTAGCGGGCTGGAGCCTGGCTTTCTCAGGCGTTCTCTTCGTTCTCTGCGCCAGCCATCTGGCGGTCGCGCTGGTCAATTGGTTGGCGACGCTGCTTGCGGCCCCGCAGTCGCTGCCTAAAATGGATTTCTCTGAAGGAATTCCCCCGCAATCGCACACGCTGGCCGTCGTCCCGACCCTGTTGACCGGCGCTCAAAACATCGGGGATTTAATCGAGGCGCTTGAAGTTCGGTTTCTGGCAAATCGCGACCGTCATCTGCGCTTCGGCTTATTGACCGATTTTAGTGATGCCCCGCAGGAATCCGTTCCCGAGGATGCGCCGTTGCTGCAGCTGGCCAAAGTGAAGATCGACGCGCTGAACGAGAAGTACCGCGCTGCGGAAAATGAAGACGAGGGCGATCGGTTCTTCCTCTTTCATCGCGCGCGCCGATGGAATCCGGCAGAGGCGGTCTGGATGGGCTACGAGCGGAAGCGCGGAAAGCTCGCCGACTTGAATTCGGTTCTGCGTGGCGGTCCCAAGGATTGCTTCTCGCTCATCGTCGGCCGCACCGACGTTTTATTGAACGTGAAGTACGTCATCACCCTCGATACCGATACGCAGCTGCCGCGCGATTCGGCGCGGCAGCTTGCCGGAACGATGGCCCACCCCCTGAACCAGGCGCGCTATGATGAGAAGAAACAGCGCATCTCGGAAGGGTATGGAATTCTTCAGCCGCGCGTCGCCGCGAGCTTGCCCGGCGCAAACGCGTCGTTGTACGCGCGGTTGTGCGGAAGCGAACCGGGAGTCGATCCCTATACGCGGGCCGTCTCCGACGTCTACCAAGACCTGTTTCATGAAGGCTCCTTTATCGGCAAAGGGATCTATGATGTCGATGCGTTCGAGCGGGCCCTCAAGGGGCGCCTTCCGGAAAACCGCATTCTCAGCCATGATCTACTCGAAGGGTGTTACGCCCGCTCAGGACTATTAAGCGACACTCAGATCTATGAGGAGGACCCCCCTACTTACAGCGCGGATATGAAGCGCCGCTATCGGTGGATTCGCGGGGATTGGCAAATTGCAGGATGGCTTCTGCCGCGCGTTCCAGGGGCCGGCGCGCGCCGGGAGAAGAATCCGCTCTCCGGACTGTCGCGATGGAAGGTCTTCGACAACCTCCGGAGAAGTCTGACCCCTCCGGCATTGACACTGCTGTTGCTGCTGGGATGGACGGCCTTGCCCTCCCCCTGGTTTTGGACCGGGTCTGCGCTTGGAATCATTTTAATCCCTTCCTTGACCGCCTCGCTCTTCAATCTGTTTCAGAAGCCGGCCGATCTGCTTTGGAGGCAGCACTTCACAGCCGCAATCCATTCGGCGCGCGGATCGCTGAGTCAGGCGGCGCTGACGCTGGCCTGTCTTCCCTACGAGGCTTTTCTGAGCCTGGACGCCATTCTCCGCACGGCCGGGCGGATGTGGATCACCCGCAGACATCTCCTGGAATGGAGCCCGTCGAGCGAGGTGAATCGCCATCGCCGGATGGACCTCCCCGCCTCTTTCCGCGCAATGTGGATCGCCCCGACGATCGCCCTCGCCACAGCAATGGCGTTGGCGATTCCACGCCCGGCGGCGCTGGCGGCGGCGGGGCCGATTCTTATTTTATGGCTCGCTTCACCCGCCATCACCTGGTGGCTCAGCCGGCCGCTCATTCGACGTGAAGCGCGGCTGACGGCGGACCAGAACCTGTTTCTCAGGAAGATCTCCCGGAAGACCTGGGCCTTCTTTGAGACCTTTGTCGGCCCGGAAGACCATTGGCTGCCGCCCGATAACTACCAGGAGTATCGGAGCGCCGTCATTGCGCATCGGACCTCGCCGACCAATATCGGTCTGGCGCTGCTCGCGAATCTATCCGCATACGACTTCGGCTACATTCCGGCCGGACTTCTCATCGAGCACACTGGAAACACGCTGCGCGCCATGGAGCGCTTGGAGCGGTATCGAGGACACTTTTACAACTGGTACGACACGCAATCCTTAAAACCGCTCCACCCCCTCTATGTTTCGACGGTCGACAGCGGAAACCTCGCCTGCCATCTGCTCACGTTGCGGCCGGGACTGCTCGCGCTGCCCGATCACCCTATCCTGGGAGCGCCGCTCTTTGAGGGGCTCCATGACACGCTCGGCATTCTCGTCGATGCCGCCGGGGAAGTCCCCCCGGCGGCGCTCATTCCCTTTCAGGCCGCCCTTGAATCTGCCCTCCATTCCCGGCCCGCCACACTCACTGCGACGTGGCGCTGCCTGACGCGGTTGACAACAGACGCGAAGGAATTTGCCGGCAACTTAGATGGGACCGCTGAAACCCATCTGGGCGATGGGGCACGGTCACTCGCCCGGCAATGTCAGGCCGCCCTCGACGAACTGACCTTTCTGATTCCTTGGATCTCGCAAATGCCGATCCCGCCGGGGTTGAACGACTTCAGCCGCATCGACCAGATCCCCTCTCTACATGAGTTGATCGGGCTGGAGGGAGCATGGCTGCCGGCGCTGGAACAACGGCTCGGCGTCACGGCAAGCGCTGAAGAAAGCCGGTGGCTGAATGAATTACGGCCGCGCCTCACCGAAGCGAGCCGCCGCGCCCATCAACGGCTGGAGACGATTCAGCGCCTTGCGCGTCTGGCGAGCGAATTTGCGCAGATCGACTATGACTTCCTGTTCGACAAGACACGGCGGCTTCTGGCGATCGGGTATAACGTGGCGGAGCGCCGGCGGGATGCCAGCTATTACGACCTGCTCGCTTCTGAAGCAAGGTCGTGCACCTTCCTGGCGATTGCGCAGGGAGCGCTGCCGCAGGAAAGCTGGTTTGCCCTCGGACGCCTGCTGACCCGGACCGCCGGAGAACCGGTTCTCCTCTCATGGAGCGGCTCGATGTTCGAGTACCTCATGCCGCTTCTGGTAATGCCGAACTATGAAAACACCTTGCTCGACCAGACTTATCGGGCGGCGGTCGAGCGCCAGATCGAGTATGGGAGGCAGCTCGGCGTCCCCTGGGGAATGTCGGAATCGGGCTACAACACGGTCGACGTTCATCTCAATTACCAGTACCGCGCATTCGGCGTCCCCGGCCTGGGGCTCAAGCGCGGACTTTCCGAGGACCTGGTCGTTGCGCCGTATGCCTCGGTGCTTGCCTTGATGGTGGCGCCGGAGGCGGCGTGTCTGAATCTCCAGCGATTGTCCGCTGAGGGATTCGAGGGCAAATTTGGTTTTTACGAGGCCATCGATTACACCCCGTCGCGTCTGCGGCGCGGGGAATCGAGCGCCGTGGTTCGCTCCTTCATGGCCCATCACCAGGGGATGAGCCTCCTCTCCCTGGCCTATCTGTTGCTGGGCCGTCCGATGCAAAAGCGATTTGAGTCGGACCCTCTCTTCCAGGCGGCCTTGCTCCTCCTTCAGGAGCGGATTCCGAAGGCCACCGCATTTCATGCGCAGACCACCGAACTCTCCAGTGTTCGCACCACCTCGAGCGGCCCGGAGATGCCGGTGCGGGTACTCGATACCCCCGACACGCCGATCCCGGAAGTGCAGCTGTTGTCAAACGGAAGATACCACGTCATGGTGACGAATGCGGGAGGCGGCTACAGCCGATGGAAAGAGCTCGCCGTCACGCGCTGGCGCGAGGACAGCACCTGCGATGACCAGGGGACGTTCTGCTACATCCGCGACGTGGAGAGCGGCGAATTCTGGTCGGCCGCCCATCAACCTGCGCTCAAAAGATCGGCGCGCTACGAAGCGATCTTCTCGGAGGGACGGGCGGAGTTTCGCCGCCGCGACCCCGATTTCGAGACCCATATCGAGATGGTCGTTTCGCCGGAAGATGATATCGAATTGCGCCGTGTTCACATCACCAACCGCTCCCGGTCGCGCAGAACAATCGAGGTGACCAGCTACTCGGAAGTGGTCCTCGCCCCCGCGGCGGCAGATGCGCTCCATCCGGCCTTCAGCAATCTTTTTGTTCAGACCGAGATCATCCCGCGGCGGCAGGCGATCCTTTGCACACGCCGGCCCCGCTCCCTGACCGAGCAGGCGCTCTGGATGTTTCACCTGATGGCGGTGCATGGCGGGAAGAGGGGAGAAATTTCTTACGAGACCGACCGCGCGCAGTTTATCGGCCGCGGAAACACGCTCGCCGCTCCCCGGGTCCTCGGCGATTCCGCCACGCTCTCGGGCAGTCAGGGCTCGGTGCTCGACCCGATTGTCGCCATCCGGTATCGGGTGACCCTCGACCCCAGACAATCTACCACCGTGGACATGGTCACCGGCATCGGCGAAACCCGCGACGCCGCTTTGGGCCTGATCGAGAAATACCAGGACCGGCGCCTGGCCGACCGTGTTTTCGATCTGGCCTGGACCCACAGCCAGGTGGTCTTGCGGCAACTCAATATCACGGAGGCCGACGCGCAACTTTATGGGCGTCTTGCCAATTCGGTGATCTACGCCCATTCGTCGCTGCGGGCCGACCCCGGCGTTTTGATCAAAAATCGGCGCGGGCAGTCCGGTTTGTGGGGCTATGCAATTTCCGGCGACCTGCCGATCGTGCTGCTGCAGATTGCAGACGCGGGAAATATCGAACTGGTGCGCCAACTGGTGCAGGCCCATGCCTACTGGCGTTTAAAGGGCCTGGCGGTCGACCTGGTCATCTGGAACGAAGATCACGCCGGTTACCGTCAATTGCTCCAGGAACAGATCCTGGGGCTGATCGCCGGGGGGGTGGAAGCCAACGTGGTCGATCGACCGGGCGGCATCTTCGTCCGGCCGGCGGACCAGATATCGAATGAAGATCGCATTCTGCTCCAATCCGTGGCGCGCGTGATCATCACCGACAGCCGGGGAACGCTGGCGGAGCAAATGAACCATCGCGCCCCCGCGGAAGCGCGAGCGCCTCGCCTGGCGCCGACGAGAACGCATTTCGCGAGCCCCAAGAGGACGATGAAGGCCCCACGCCGAGATCTGATCCTTTTTAACGGCCTGGGAGGGTTTACTCCGGATGGGACCGAATATGTCATCACCCTCGCCGAGGGGAAGACCACCCCGGCGCCCTGGGTCAATGTCCTGGCCAATCCGCGCTTTGGAACGGTCCTCTCCGAGAGTGGAAGCGCCTACACCTGGGGCGAGAATGCCCACGAGTTTCGACTGACCCCCTGGCACAACGACCCGGTGAGCGATTCAAGCGGAGAAGCCATTTTTCTCCGCGATGAAGAGAGCGGCCGCTTCTGGTCGCCCACCCCCCTGCCGAGCCGAGGGGCGGATGTCTACGTCAGCCGGCACGGATTCGGGTACAGCATTTTTGAACACCATGAGGACGGCATCGACTCGGAGTTGACGGTCTACGTCGCCCTCGACGCGTCGATTAAGTTCTCGGCGCTGAAAGTGCGAAACAGCTCGGGCCGGCCGCGCCGGCTCTCCGCCACCGGCTATGTCGAATGGGTGCTGGGGGACCTCCGGCCGAAATCGGCCATGCACATCATCACCGAAGTCGGCCCGAACACCGGCGCACTGATAGCGCACAACCGGTACAGCACCGAGTTCGCCCATCAGGTCGCATTCTTCGATGCCGACGGCACGACCCGGACCTTTACCGGCGATCGGACGGAGTTCATCGGGCGCAACGGAACGCTTCGCAGTCCGGCCGCCCTGACCCGGGCGCGCCTTTCCGGCAAGATCGGCGCGGGGCTCGATCCCTGCGCCGCAATCCAGATCTCATTTGAATTGGCCGACGGCCAAGAGCGCGAAATCATTTTCAGGCTGGGCGTCGGCCACGATGCAGAGAGCGCCGATCTCCTGGCGCGCCGCTTCCGGGGATCGGCGGCCGCGCTCGGCGCGCTGGAAGCGGTCCGCCGGCACTGGAAGGAGACGCTGGGGGCGGTACAGGTGGAAACCCCCGACCGATCTCTCAACGTTCTGACCAACGGCTGGCTCTTATACCAAACGATCGCCTGCCGTCTTTGGGCGCGCAGCGGATATTACCAATCGGGAGGCGCCTTCGGCTTTCGCGACCAGTTGCAGGATGTTATGGCGCTGATCCATGCCGAGCCGCGCCTCCTACGCGAGCAGCTGCTCCTCTGCGCGGGCCGTCAGTTTCCGGAGGGAGACGTCCAGCATTGGTGGCACCCTCCGTCGGGCCGGGGGGTTCGCACACACTGTTCGGACGATTTTCTCTGGTTGCCGCTGGCGGCCTGCCGCTATGTTCTCGGCACCGGGGACACCGGGGTCCTGGATGAATTGCGCCCCTTCATCGAAGGCCGCCCGGTGAATGCAGACGAGGATTCCTATTACGATCTTCCGCTGCGGTCCGACCAGACGGCCAGTTTGTACGACCACTGCGTGAAGGCCATCCTGAGGGGCCTTCGGTTTGGCGAGCGCGGACTGCCGCTCATCGGCTCGGGGGACTGGAACGACGGGATGAACATGGTGGGTGAGCAGGGCAAAGGCGAAAGTGTTTGGTTGGGATTCTTCCTCTACGATCTGCTCCTGCAGTTCGCTCAGATCGCCCGCATCCACGGAGACCTTCCCTTTGTCGAGCACTGCGAAAAGGAAGCAGCCCAACTGCGCCTGAATATAGAGCGGCATGGATGGGACGGCGAGTGGTACCGCCGGGCCTACTTTGACGACGGAACACCGCTCGGTTCGGCGAAGAATACGGAATGCCGGATTGATTCCATCTCGCAAAGCTGGTCCGTTTTATCGGGCGCCGGGGACGCCCAACGGGCCCGCATGGCGATGGAGGCGCTGGACAGGCGTCTCGTCCGGAGAGAGCATGCGCTGGTCCAACTGCTCGATCCGCCGTTTGACACGTCGAACTTGAACCCCGGCTATATCAAAGGGTATGTCCCGGGCGTGAGGGAGAATGGCGGACAGTATACCCATGCGGCGATCTGGGCGGCGATGGCGTTCGCCGCGCTGGGAGACAACCCGCGCGCATGGGAGCTTTTTGAAATGATCAATCCGCTCAACCATGCGAGCGGGCCGGAGGGGATGGCGACCTACAAGGTAGAGCCCTACGTCGTCGCGGCGGACGTCTATGCCCTCTCGCCGCACACCGGCCGCGGGGGATGGAGTTGGTACACGGGATCGGCCGGCTGGATGTATCGGTTGATCGTGGAGTCCCTTCTCGGCGTAAGCCTTGAAGCGGATCAGCTCTCTTTTGCCCCCTGCCTGCCTGCAGACTGGGAATCGTTTAAGCTGCATTACCGATACCGGAAAACCATCTATCACATCACCATTCTGCAAACGCGCGTCACCGATCGGAAAATCTCTAAGATGCGTGTCACGGTCGACGGGAAGGACCAACCTGAGAAAAGAGTTTCCCTGGTGGACGATGGCCGGGACCACGCCGTTGAGGTAAGAATAGAAACCGGAGGGATCGATCTTTGATTCATCAAGCAAGCGGCTGATTCCGTCGGCATCCCGCTTAAAGGAGCAACGGCCCCGGTTTCGCGTCCTCAGGAATCAGTTCGCAGGGTATAGGGGAGGAGGACCGTGAAGGTCGATCCCCGGCCGTAAACACTTTTTACCTCCACCGAACCTTGCAGCAAGTGGGTCATCTTTTTGACGATCGACAATCCCAGTCCGGTCCCTGAAATATTTTTTAGCATGGGATCTTCCCCCCTTTGAAATTCTTCAAACAGATGGGGAAGATCCTCCGCTGGAATCCCGATCCCGGTATCGACCAAATCGACCCGGACCCGCTTTTGTTCGGGAAGATTTTTCACGATGATCTGAATGGACCCCTTGAAGGTGTACTTGACGGCGTTTGAGAAGAGATTGATAAAGACCTCCCTGAGCTTGTCGGGGTCGGTCCGGATCGATGGAAGTTCTGGATCGATCTTCACGGCGAGTTCGACCGGTTTGCCATCCAAAAGAGAGTGTGAATCGAGGATCATATCCCTTACGAGAATTTCGAGATCGACAGGCGCCGCCGAAAGGGTGATTTTTTCCGCCTCTATTTTGGCGAGGGTCAGAAGGTCGTTGATCATCCGGGTCAGTTCTTTTGCATTGTCGTGAGTGCGTAAAAGAGGTCCTTTGACCTTCTCCGAAAGACGGCCATAGGAACCTTTTAACATAAGACTGGTATATCCCATGATGGCGTTGATCGGCGTCTTCAACTCGTGCGATACGTGGTTGAAGAACGCGGTCTGTATCTCCTGTTTTTCTTTCTGGTCAAAAAGCTCCTTTCGGAGGCGCCTTTCCCGATGGCCGGCTTCGGTGACTTCGCGAACCAGCAGAACCCCCTCTACAATTTTTTCGTTCTTGTTGTATAGGAATGCCCCCGACAGCGCCAGATGGACATCCGTCTCGTCCGTGGGGCGGCGAATAACGCACTCGACGGAAGAGAAGGTCTCTCCCCGGAGCACCCGGGCCAGCGGGAGTTGACGGGGCTGGAGCGGAACGTTGTCTCTGGAGCGGACATCCAATAAAACCGGGTCGTCGTAAAAAGCGTGAATCGCCGATTCTTTATCGGGGACGCCGAGCAGCTTGAGCCCTTTCGGATTGACCACCACCGGCCGGCCGTTCCGGTCGATGACGAAGACCCCGTCTTCGAGGTTCTCCGAGAAGTCCTGAAGGATCTCTTCTCTCGTCTTTTTGGTTGAGACGATCTTTGAGACCAGAGCGAGGTAATGGGTGAAGAGCGCAATCTCTTCAATGTCTGTTTGTTTAAAAAAGGAAGGGGTCCCGGATTTTCCCAGCGCCAGAACTCCGTGCACACTATCTTCGAAATGGATCGGCGTGAAGAGGAGCGAAGCGGTGTTTGGGTTCCACCCCGCTCTCTTGAGCGCCTCGGATCCAAAATGGGATTGCGCGTGAGGGATGAGGGCCTGCTCCGTCACTTTGGAAAATAACATCTTTCGTTCGGTTGCGCGGCAGGAGCCGATGGCCAGACGGAGCTTCTTTGAGGAAAACTGAGAGGAGAATTCCAGATAAGCCCCATCCGCCAGAAAGATCTGGAGGACGTACTCCAGAAAATTCTCAGAAAACTCGCGAAAGGAGGCGGAGGAGATCCCGGACGGAAAGGAAAGGGAAAGCGCTCGCAGCGCCGAAAGCTGGGCCGCTTGGTGGAAGTCTACCTCTGGGTAAGAGAGTCTTGCTTTTTGTGCCGGTTTTTTCATGCCAGACGCCTTGCCTTTGCTTATTTAAACGTAAAGGGGGGCGCCACCGTTTTGGGGTCGATCGGGAGAAGGCGGACGCCTCCCTGCTCGATGACATACTCCCGCAGCTCTTTGGAATGAGCGCTCCCGCGCGACTTGAGGACCAGAAGGATCTTCCCGACTTTGTTCTCGAACTGAACGTACCGGAGGAGCAGAAGCGTATCGACCAGCATGGAGGTCATCTCGCTGGTAATCCGAGGGGTGTCGATCAGTTCGGGAATTTCGCTCGTGAAAATGGAGGAGATGGCCCGGCGCTTGAAGTAGGAGACCAACGCGAAAAGCGCGTCTTTATATTGAAGCGGATTTTGAGCCACCGCTTCGTATGCGGAGACGGAATCGATCAACACCCGCCGCGCGCCGAACGCCCGGACCCGATCGATGACAAACCCGATGTGCTGGTTTAAATCCAGCTCCGCCGGGTCAATCGTAATAATCTCCAGCCGGCCTTGCGCGATCAGAGGGGCAAGATCAAAACCGAGGACCTTGGCGTTCCGGAGGATCTGTTCGGTCGTCTCCTCCAGGTTGACGATCAGCCCGTTTTGCCCCGCCCCGATTCCTTCCAGGATATAATGGAGCCCCAGAATCGACTTGCCCGAACCGGTGCTTCCGGCGATCATGACGGCGGTTCCGGGATAGATTCCTCCCGAGAGCATCTCGTCCAGAACGGGAATTCCGAACTGCTCTCTCCGATTCGGGTCACTCGGGTGCAGCCCGTTTTCAAGCCGAACCTGTCCCGCCACCCGAGGGTAGAGGACGATTCCGGTCCCATCGACGATCTGAAAGGTATGGTTCCCTGAGAGATAGTCCTGGCCGCGGGCCTTGGTGACCCGAAACCGCCGCAGTTCATATTCCCTTCCCTCATGAAGCCTGGCCGAGAGAGTAAAGATCGCGTCGACCGAAGAGCGCTCCACAAGGTGTTCGCCTTCCGCCCCGGGTACGGTCTCCAGGGTCATCATCGAGGTCAGGCCTTCGCGTTCAAAACTGTTGAGCAGGATGCGGACCATATTGCGAAACTCTTTGACGTCTGTGACCATATCCCGGAGCAGTGTGATGCTGTCGACCACGATCCGCCTGGCGCCGATTTTTCTGATCTCCTCTTCCAAAGGGCTTTTCTCCCCCTGAAGCTGTTCGAGGGTCGATTGGACCGAGGCCAGAATCAGCTTGAGCTTTCCCTCCCTTTCCAGCCTTTTCAGATCCCAGCCGAAGCCCGCGGCGTCGCGGTAGAGCTTCGCCGGATGGACATCGAGCGAGAGGAGGATTCCCGGCTCGTTCATTTTCATGGCCCCCTCATAGAGGAACTGAAGCGCCAGAATCGTCTTTCCCGATCCGGGCCCCCCTTCCACCAGGATGGAGTGCCCCTTCAGAATGCCTCCCTTCAAGATTGCATCGAGGCCCCGATTCCCCGTCTGGACCAGATCCGACTCTTTTTCTGTTTCAGTTTTTTTCATCACCCTCTCCGTATGACCTCATCGACGATCCACCGTCTCCGATCGTGCTCTTCATAAGCGCGGATGAACAGAGTGGCCTTCTGGTGTATCGCTTCATTCGGCTGGTAGCTCCAGATGGCGCCGTTCTTCTCCCCACTCTTTTGGATGATCCCTGTGGTAACAAGTTCCCCGACCCCCTCTGATACCCTGGCCACATTCCGCCCAATGGCGACGGCGAGGTCATGGGCGGTCCCAAGGAAATGGGGGTTATGGTAAAAAAACTTGATCAGTTCAATTTTCACAAACGAATTGGCGACCGTTGCGATAAATTCCTGGAGGTCTTTGTCGTCCTCTTTTCTCTGCTTCATCCCGTTACCTTTTTTTGCCGCCCTGAACGTTCTTGGAAAACCGGTTTGAGAAAATTTTAATTTATAAAGATTTTGTAAAGATTTAAAGATATCGCAGAATAGTCAGCGTAAATAAATAAAGGTCTCAAGTTAATGAATAACCCCGCCGCAAGCAGCGGGGAATTCCTAGTTAAATTTCATGCACAGAAAACATGCCACCAACGACTCAGAGATGATACCTTTATTTATTTACGCTGCCATAGTATAAATCCGTTGCCTTTTTTTTATAACATACCCGCTTAGAAAAAAACAACTCGAAAACGATGGACTCCGTTTTCGGCGGGCCGCCACGGTGATGGATCTCTTTTAGACACAGCCTGCTAAAAATAGAGGAAATCGCCATAAAGACTCTTAATCGCTGAAAGATGTTTTTCCTGGTCTTGAAGATGGGATAAAACCACGGAGCGAAGGTCTTCCTTGTTCACTTGCTCCAAAACGTTCTGGTAATGATAGTAGAGTTGCTCCTCGGCCCGATAGAAATAGTCCAGGAACGCATGGGCCTCGATCTCTTCCGGAGCCTCTTGAAAGAGCGCAGCCATTTGATCGACCGCGGCGCCGCTTTCCTCTAGCGTCTGAAGCACCTGGATATGCCGCCGGCCGTCTCCCATCCACTCCTGCACCTTATCGCGCAGGCCGGTCGGGTGGAGCAAAGGAAGGTGGCGGGTATAGGCTTGGTGAAGCTTCCCTTCTTCATCCAGAAGGTCACGGAACAGCGATTCAATCTTAGAAACGTGGGATTTCATATATCCTCCTCAATCTGTTCAGGTCAGAGCATCCGCTCCTTTTTCTCTCCTGCTGTTATTATAAGCTTTTAGCGGGATGGCAATCCGGTCAAAAGGGCTCACTTTCAAAGCGCCCACCATCCCCCTCGATTGAACAATCCATAAAATCCCCGACGGCGGCCCGCCGGCCCCGCCTTTTAAAACATCACCGTTAATCATGGCGCCAGGATCTTCGCCAATAGCGCGGAATCGATGTTTCCGCCGGAGAGGACGACACCGACCTTTTTACCTTGCACATTGGGAACTTTTCCCGCCATCAATGCGGCAGCGGCGGCAGCCCCGCTCGGCTCAACCAGCAGCTTCATCCGAATCAAAATAAAGCGGACCGCTTCCGCGATTTCCGCATCGGTGACCAACGCCACCGAGTCTAAATGTTGCTGCATGATCGGAAAGGTCAGCCGGCCCGGCGCGGGGGAGAGAAGCCCGTCCGCGATCGACTGAGAAAGAGGGGTCGATACAATTTTGCCCTCCTTCAGGGAGAGATACGTATCGTTTGCGCGCTCCGGCTCCACGCCGACCATACGGATGCCGGGCCGTATCGCATGCGCCGCGATGCTGCACCCGCTGATCAGTCCGCCACCCCCAATCGGCAGAACCAGAACATCGAGATCGGGAATGTCGGTGAGGAGTTCCAGGGCGACCGTGCCCTGGCCGGCGATGATGTCCGGATGATCGAACGGCGGCGCAAGGGTCAGACCCCGTTCCTCCGCCAGCCGTTTGGCAATGAATTCGCGATTGTCTTTAAGACGATCATAGAGCACGACCTCCGCGCCATAGCCGCGTGTCGCCTCGAGCTTCACCCCAGGCGAGTCGTGCGGCATGACGATGACGGCCGGCATTTTAAGCAGCTTGGCCGACAGCGCCACCGCTTGCGCGTGGTTTCCGGACGAGAATGCCGCCACGCCCTCTTTGCGCTCCGCTTCGCTTAACCGGCGGATCATATTCATTGCGCCCCGAAATTTGAACGCGCCGACACGCTGCAGGTTTTCGCATTTACAAAATACCTCCGCGCCGACTCTCGCGTTCAATTGGCGCGACGTCGCGATCGGCGTCCGCTGCGCATGGCCTTTCAGGCGTTCCGCCGCGGCTTCAATATCCGCAAACGTGATTTCACTCATTCGTTTATCTCGTCATTCGGTCTCTGATGATTCAAGCGCCGGCGCCCCCTGCGCATGCGGTAAGTTTTCGCAGGCGATCCCATCGCGGTCGGGGTCCAGGTTATCGACGTTATTGGTCGGGCTCCCTCCGTTGGCATCGAAGTAAGCCTGGGCTCGCTCCTGAATGGCAAAGTCTGAGCAGGTTGTCAGCGGCGCCGGTGCCGCCGCATCCTCCCCCCCTCCGCCCCCGCAACCGAAAAGAAAGAGAGTCATCACGACCATCCGGACATTTTTCATATTTTCCTCTCCCCTCCGATCTCAAACGCGCCCATGTCCTTCAGCATAACAGAGTCATGGAGCGTTCTTCAAAGGAAACGCTTTCTCTCAAAGCGAGAAAAGTCCCGGTCCATTTTACAATCTTTTTACATCCCGGCTATGCGTGGATAACAACCGCCGGGTAGGATGGAGTCGAGCAAGAGGAGCGCTCTGAAATCGGAAGAGCGTAGAAGGAACCCCCCAATGAAAGGAGAACCGATGTACGAAGCGCTTTTGAAGTATGCGATTCCAACGATGATTGTGATCGCCCTCGTGAACTTTATCTGGGCCTGGATTCTGAGCGCGGTGAAACCGCCTGCAGATTCGGAAGAGAAAACCCTTCCGGTTCCGGTCAATCAGGAGTGGACGTCTCTCGACGCCGGACCTGAAGGGATTAGAACCATGATTCCGCAAAGAATCAAGCCGAAAATCAAAAAGGGATAACAATCTTTTTTACGCGGTGTTTCGAATTTTCTTGAGATTTTAATCGATTTTAAATATAGTCAGGGTGGTTGAATCGATTCGATGAACCGGCTTCAGGAAGGACGACCATGCCCGATCCAAAATGGAAAACCTGGATGAAATTCATCTTGTGGACCCTCGTCTGGGGGGGAGGCACCGTCTGGCTCACCCTCGCCATCATGAAATCGTTTAAAGGCGCCTCCAAACATTTTTGATCTCTCTTCTTTTTTTCCGGTCCTTCAAAATCAGAATCTGATTCCGGAATGCCGTTTTTTTTCTCCCTCTGAACTTCCCTCCTCCAAGTGCGCCAGGCTTGCCCTGGAAGGCTCGGGGAGCGGTAGGGCGGGAAAGGAGATTCGAAACGTCGTCCCGGCCCCCACTTTGCTTTGAACCTCGATCCGGCCCTGATTGGCCTCCACATATTCTTTGACCAGAGAGAGTCCCAGCCCGACCCCCTTGACCTTGGTGGTGAAGAGCGGTTCAAAGATTTTTTTCATATGATCGGGGGAGATTCCGATACCGGAATCCCGTATCGCCACGGCCGCCGGTCCGGACGAAGATTCGGTCGATACGTGAAGGACGCCCCCCTTCGGCATCGCCTGAATCCCGTTGAGGATGATATTTTGGAATGCCCGCGACAGCTGGACCGGGTCGGCATGGATCATCGGCAGGGCCGGCGCGAAGCGCTTTTTAAGCCTGACCTTGTCGGGAATCTGGATTCTTTGCAGCTGCGACTCCAGCAGCTTATTGAGATCGACCGCCAGCGGCGCTGCGTCCTTTTTCCGCGTAAAATTGAGGAGCTCATTGACCAGGTCGGTCGTATTGACGCACTCTTCGGAGATGATGTTTAAAAAACGTTCGAACTCTTTTTTAATCGGGCCGATGTCGTTCCGCTCCATCTGCGCTTTAAGGTAATAGACTGCGTTGGTAATCACCTCAAGCGGCTGGCGGAACTCGTGATTGACGCTTCCCACGATCTGGCCCAATGCGGCCAATTTTTCTTTTCGGACCATCTGCTCGCGCAGAAGGTGCGACTCCCGGGCCGCCCCTTCCATCTTTTGCTCCAGCTCGCCGCTGGCGGTCCGGAGAGATTGAAAGGTATCGGCATTGAAAATGGCAACGGCGGCATGCCGCGAGAAAAGTTCAACCTCTTTCTGAACCACTTTAGAAACATGCCGATCCGACTCCTCGGCGGCGCAGCAGAGGATCCCGATCGGCTTTTCCCGCCGAACCAGGGGAATCGCCATCAGGGCACCGAAGCGTCCCGCGATGGCGGCGGAGAAGGGCGGGCTCTCCGGGCCGTAATCGTTTGCGATCAGTATCCTTTGCTCCTGCGCCGCCCGGCCCGGCAGATCTTCTCCCCATTTCAATCTTTTCCCGACCAGCGCCTCCGGCGCATTCACGACCGTCTTGACGACGAAACATTCCTCCGGATCATCCCACAGAAGAATCCAGCCCGATTCCATTCCGCAAAGCTTCACGCCGTGGCGAAGCGCCTGCCTCAAGACGGTTGCGAGGCTCAGGCTTGAATTGATCTCTTTGATATTTCTCTGGAGTATTTCGGATCGGGCCGACCGGCGCCGGTTCGCTTCGAAGCGCTCGGCATTCCGGATGGCAATGGCGGCATGCCCGGCCCACGCTTCCAGCAGCAAGGCGTCCTGTTCCGAGATTTTCCTTTTGAGAGAAGCGGTCTGAAGTCGGAGGAAGCCGATGATTTCGTCTCCGATCTTCAGCGGGGTCGCGATCGCCGCGCGGCAGGACTTTTCTTTAAATTTTTCCGGTCCCGGGAAAAGAGGATTTTCTTCCACGGCGGTTTTTCCCGTCCGAAAAACTTCGCCGATGATCCCCTCCTCGGGCGGACGGGTTCGCCCTTCAAAATCGGCCGACATGTTCTGCGTTGACCGGAGAACGAGACGCCGGCGCTCTTCATCCCAGAGCGCGATCTCTCCCGAATCGAGACCGAGCAGATCCATCCCCCCCTGAATCGCCCGCTTTAAAACTTTAGAGGGGAGGCATTCCGCCGAAAGACCGGCCACCATTTTATAAAACGGATTGCCCAGGTGAACCGCGGCCTCTGCCGGAAGAGGCTTTGACCCCGATCTCTTTTCACTTGGTTTTTCCGGCTTCGGTAATTTCATCTCGCCTGTCTCATTTCCGATTTCGAATCGAGCCGGGTCCTGCTTCCGATGCGCCGCATCCTTTTTTGAATTTGGGAAACCATCTTACAATTATAATAGAAGGGGCCGGCCTCATTCAATGGGGTCAACCGGGCGGTCTTTCAAGGGAAGGCGGGGCGATTTTATTGGCCGAGAGAATCGCCAGCTCGACCTCTCTTCGGAACATCGGATACGGAACGGCCCCCTCGATTTTACGTCCATTGACGAAGAAGGTCGGGGTCGCCCGGACCATCCGATCGACCCCTTCGTTATAATCGGCCTCGATCCGGGCCATCAGGCTTCGGTCCTGGAGAGAGGCTTCGAACGCCTTTGGATCGAGGCCGATCTTTCGCGCATAACCGAGGAGGTCTTCAAACGAGACCCGGTCCCGGTTTTCAAAGACCGTGTCGTGCATCTCCCAGAAACGTCCCTGTTTTCCCGCCGCCAACACCGCCATATGAATCAACGGGGCATCGGGATGGGACGAGATCACCGGGAAATGGCGGAAGGTCCACCGGACCTGGCCCGGGAAGTCCTCCATGATCTGCTTTAAGACCGGAACGCTCCGCGCGCAAAACGGGCATTGGAAATCGGAGAACTCTTCAATCGTGACGGAGGCCTTCGGATCCCCCCGAACCGGCAAGAGGGTCACTCCCTCGGAAGGAGACGAAGCCGCCGGCTTCACCGGCGAAGGAGCCGTTTCTTTCCTCCCCGAAGCCGGTTCTGAGCGGGAACCTAAATAGACAAAATACCCCGCAGAAAGTAAAAAAAGAACCGTCAAAACCGGAAAGATCCAAGGGAACCTACTCTTTTGAACCGGCTCCTTCTTTTTCATTTTTCTTTAAAATTTCTCCCATGCCAGTCCACAATATGGCCACAGTCCCCCTGGCCGCCGGTCCCCACCCTCCCTACTTCATTTTCTGAATGTCTTCTTTCAAGCCCGCCAGGAGCCTCTCCTTCTCCGTCTGAATCGCCGAGCGGTCTTCCTTCTGGACCTGTTTCACCAGCGCGCTAAAATGGCTGTCGTGCAGCTCCGCCCGGCCGCTTCCGAGCTTTTGAGCAATCGCGTTCCGAAGCCCCGACTCGCCGTAGATCCGGGAGTGGGTCGTCATCACCTTGGTCGTCGCCCCGGTCCGCTTCCCTTCCTTTAACGTTTGGATCGCCTGGTCGAGCGAGGCGCCGATCTCTCCGAGCACCACCATCCAGTCCCGGTCGGGAACATCGGTCAGATTCGCCTCCTTCGGCGCCTTCCCGGTCAGGCTGAAATTCACCTCCGCCCCTTTCGCGCCGACCGTGACCGCCCGGCTCCCCGCCTTGATCTCGTCCGGGGTCAGCCGGGGATGCCATGCCTCGACCTGATAGGGGCCGGGCGGCGCCTCCGGCAGTTCATACTTCCCATCTTTTCCCACCACCGTATAATAGGGGGTCGGAGAGACGAAGACCAGCCCGCGCATCTGAATATGGATCTTGCAGCGGAGCATCACCGCGCCCGGCTTCTCGAAGATCACCGTCTTGATGTCTCCCTGATTGTGCGCCCCGGTATCGAATAGGTTTCCGGGCGAGGCCGAGTAGACATTGTGCATCTCCGAGTCGAGATTCTCAAAAAGGATGGTCGATCCGACCGGCACCACCGTGAAAGGAGGGCTGAACACCAGATTTTCCTGACGGATCGTCACCTCCTTTTTCGCCTTCGCCGGCGGCTTCGGGGCGCGCCCCTTCAAGTAAACGACCCCCCCTTCCCCCGGTTCGGCGCCGATCCGGACCGTCCCCCGGACAGCCGCCCCCTCGGCCCCCGCCGGAAAAGAGGCCCAGAACAGACAGAGGGCGGCGATGAAAATCACCCCCCCTTGAAACCCCCGCGAACTCGTTTCCATTTTCATCATCACCTCTTTATACATTCTATGAAAAGACCATTCGAGCAACAATAATCTTTACGGGAAAAAAGTTCAAGACCCTTTGAAGACCCCCCAGCCGGAAAAGGGGAAAATCGGTTTTCGACCGTACGACATCGACCTCCGAAAGAACAAAAAGGCGCTTTATTTTAACACACTGGACGCCATACAGAATAAAAAGGAGGAAATACTGGATCTTTTGGTAATACTGGATGAATTAAAGGACAAAAAGCTGATGGAACAGATCGCCGCGGCGCGCTTGGAATATGCCGAAGGAAAATCTGTCCCCGCGGAGAGGCTTTTCCAGAAGCTGGAGAAATGAGTGTCCTACGAAGTTGTCTTTCCAAGCGAACACATCGAGCGTGAGTTTGAAAAGAGCTTACGAAAGATCCCACCCGATGATCGGAGCGCCGTCCTTCAAAACCCGCTGTGCCAGTGATGCGATTTACGCTAAGAAACGGAAATGACATCTGATTTTTGGTATACTTCTATCTCGGAAACGCCTCCTTCACCCCGCCGTCCACCGGGAGAATCGCGCCGGTGGTTTTGGCGGACCGCTCTGAGGCAAGGAAAAGAACCGATTCGGCCACATCGCGCGGGGTAATCTTGGTCTGTAGCAGGTTTCGCTTGGCGTAGAAGTCTTCGACCTGCTCCACCGGGATGCCGTGGGCGCGCGCGCGCTCTTCGCGGATCTCGGGCGACCAGAGGCCGGAGTTTTCAAAGACGCCGTCGGGGTTCACCATGTTGACCCGGATGCCGGCGCCGGCGTTCTCGATCGCCATGATCCGGCCGAGCTGCGTCTGCGCCGCTTTGGAAGCGGAGTAGGCGCCGAAATCTTTTCCGGGGGCGAGCACATTTTTGGTCGCCACCACCACGATCGATCCGCCGATCCCCTGCTCTTTCATGATCCGGAGCGCCGACTGAGAGGTGAGAAAATGGCCGGTGGCATTCACCGCCAGCGAGGTCTCCCAATCGGCCAGCGACAATTTGTCGACCGAAGCGGTCTTCGCCACCCCGGCGTTGGAGACAAAAATGTCGAGGCCGCCGTAGGCCAGAACCGCCTGCTCGAAGGCCCGCCGGACGCTTCGCTGATCGGTCACGTCCATCACCACCGCCGTCGCGTTCGCCTCTCCCGCTTTCTGGTTGATCTCCTCGACCAGACTCAGGGTCTTCGTCAGATCGATGTCGGTCAGAACCACCATCGCCCCCGCCTCGACGAAGGCCGTGGCGATGGCGCGGCCGATCCCGCCGGCGGCGCCGGTCACCAGCACCACCCGGCGGGAGAATTCCTTCTCCGGCGGCAGCAGGGTCAGCTTGAAATTTTCCATCGGCCAGTATTCGAAGTCGCAGATCTCGCGCGGCGTGATCGACCGGTACGCCTCGATCCCGGCGGCGGACTGAATCACCGACATCGTATGAAGATAAAGATCGTGCGGAATCCGGGTCGCCCGGCGGTCTTTGCCGGTGGTGAACATCCCGACGCCGGGGATCAGGACCACCCGCGGGTTCGGATCGAGCATCGTCACCCCGGCGGTCTTGTGCTTCTCGAAGTAGGCGATGTAGCGCTCCCGGTAGGCCTCGCATCCCTGCCGGATCTTCTCCTGCAGCTTGAGCGGATCATCCGGATTTTTGGTGTCGATGAAGAGGGGCCACGGCTTGGTGTGCATCAGGTGATCGGGGGTAAACGGCCCGATCTGAGTGAGGCGCTTCGCCTCCTCCGATCCGGCGAACTTCAGCACCGCCGGCGCATCTTCATATTGCAGGACCATCCGCTTCTTCCGGCTCACCTCGCCCCGCAGCGTCGGCGCCACCTCGGCCGCCACCGCGTGCCGTTCGGCGTGAGAGAGCGCGGGCACCTTCAATCCGCCGAGGGCCAGCTTGCCCCGCCCTTTCTTCGCCGCATAGCGCTCCGCCTGGATGACCATCGAGAGGGTCAACTCATACGCCTCGCGCGCCGTGTCGCCCCAGGTGATCAGGCCATGCTTGTCGAGGATGATCGCTTTGAGCTTCGGATTCTTCTGATACGCCTCGCCGACCCACTTCGACAGGAGAAATCCCGGCCGGATGTAATCAACGACGCCAACACTTTTTCCATAGACCGCCTGCGCCACTTTCCGGCTGTCGGGGGTGTCGGTAAGGGCGCAGATCGCATCGGCATGGGTATGATAGATGTGCGGCGAGGGAAGGAACGCGTGCAGGAGGGTCTCGATCGACGGCTTGGGAGCGGAAGGCTCCAGAACCGACTTCATCTGGTAAGCGACCATCTCCTCATCGGTCATCGCCTCCCGTTTCATCAGCGGCAAAAGGTCGTCGAGCCTCAGCGGCGTGAAGTGCCTGGCGGTAATCGTCCGCATGTCCGACCCGCTTCCCTTGATCCAGAGAATCCGGACCGGTTCTCCCCTGTGGTCTTTCCCCTCCATCTTAATCGAAGAGTTCCCCCCGCCCCACAACACCAGATTGGGGTTCGCCCCGATAATCCGGGAGGTGTAGACCACCAGGTCCACCCCCGTCAACCCCTTCCCATCCCGTTCCGACCAAAGACTTTCCATGAATCCTCCTCACCGATAAAAACGTGGCCTATCGTAACGAACTGACAAAGATGTGTCAAGAAGAGAGGAAGGGTCGGGAGCGGCCGGCTCCGTCGTGGACACAACGCGATCAAACCTGCCGGGATAGGCCGACCCGGTGCGCCGGCCCGCTTGGATGCATAACCAAGGTGCCGCATCCTGCGGGGCACCGGGTCGGGTAATAGGCGTTATATGACGCCGCGTCCACTCCTCCGCCGACCGCTCCCTCCCGGAAGGGGAGGGGAAGGACCGATTAAGAATCATGAAACAGGACTTAATAAAAAAGGCCCTCGGTGAGGGCCTTTTTTAACCTGCTTTAGAAATGATCGTCAGTGCTTTACGGAAGCCGACTCCGGGGCCATTGCCTTCAATGTAAAAACCCCCGCTCCCTCCTGCGTCAATCGGAACTGCGTCCCGGCCGGAACGAATTCTCCCATGTCGCCGGCGAAAAGATCTTCGATCATTTTCTTGACGAAGTCTTTCCCCATTTGGGATGCGCCCATTCCGAGCCCCTGGGCATTCGTCTGCTTCACATCTCCATATTCCAATTCCTTGCTGCCGCCGAACTCCTGAGGAAGCGCAAATCCCTCGAAAACAATCCGGGCCTTGAACAACGGGTCGATGAGCGGAACCAACACCTTGGAGACCTGATCCATCGGAAGAACCTGAGTCGAATAGCCTTCCGGATCCGGGAACTCACGGAGCGTTTCATGCAGCTTCACCCTAGCATCGTTCATCATCAAGAAAGGGTCCAGCCCCTTGAGGAGTTTTCGAATATCGTCGTCGCCGGGGAGCTTCTTGCCCGACTCGATGACTTTGATATGCATCATCGGGAGGTCGAACCGCTCCAGGATCGGCCGCTTGCTTTTCTCATCGATCCGAAGCCAGCGCTGCAGCCGCTCTTTCAGACTCGGTATGTCCGAAAAAAGCCGGTCTGCCAGTTTCGCCTGGATATCGGCATGGAGCCCTTTCCCCTGCAGGAGATGCTCCAGTTCCGCCTCCACTTCCGCGTCGGGAACGAAGGCGGAAATCGCGTCGATGGTGGTCTTCTGGGCCTCCAATCGAAGGCCGGCGAAATTGACCTTCAGCATCTTGATCAGCTCTGCCCGCGTTTCGGGCGTCTTAAACGTGCCGATCAATCCGACCACATTTTGCTTTTGCAGCTCGTCCTGCACCCGGTGCATCAGCTCAAAGAGACGGGAGAGACGTCCCGCATCGGCCGGCAAATATTGGAGGGCCTCTCTCGCCTGGTCTTTATCGAGCGCGGTGGTGGAAGGAAGCCGCCACTGATACAGGTTGAAGAGCGCCTCCCAGACTTCCTCTTCGAGAGGGAGAGGACTCTTTGTTTTTCTGGCGACCTTGGCGCGCGACGCGAGGGCGATGGCAGCCTCTTTCCGGACGTTCTCGCTCTTGCTTTTAATCGCTTCGAGCAGGGTCCGAATCACCGGCTCGGTGTTTGGATAACCGCGCGGCCCGCCCTCTTTCGGAAGGACCATGATGAGCGATCGGATGATATGGATGTGGGTTTCATCATTCTTTGCGACGGTAAAACCGGTGAGAAGATGCTCCAGACCGGCGGCGGGATATTTCCCATTGGCATATTGGGCAAACACATAGAAGGCCTCATCCCCTCCGACCGGAAGCAGATCGATCAACGCCCGAGCGACCGCATCGTTTTGGCTGAACGCGCCGAGGGTTTTGTAGAGTTCGATCCAGAGCGCGTGGTGGTGCTGGTTTTCTTTGTTTTTCAGATTGGTCACCAGGACGTCGAAGAGCTTCTCTTCGTAGGCCTTTCGCTCCTCATTTTTCTTCTCGGTGATCAGGGTCACGATGATATTTCTTAGTAACGTGGCGGTTTCCGCCCGGACGTCAAAATCGGAAGACTTGAGGAGAGCGGTGATGGCGGTGGCCATATCGACGCTGAAGGGGATCTTTTTAAGAAGGCGGATTTCAAGCTGCCGGATCCATTGGACGGGCTCTTTTTCAACCGCCGATGGGATCAGCCGCCAGATTTCGGGGTCCGGCGCTTTCGTGCTGTAGACGAGTTTCTCTACCGTCGATTGCCGAACCGCATCGGGCGTTTTTTCCGGGTCAAGCTTTACTGCCAAATCATTGTCCATCATATCCCCCCATAGAATGTTTCCTAGTAGATAAAATAAAGAATACTCTTTTATAACCCATTTCCAAGGCTGAGTTCAACATGAAAAGCTTTGATTCTTCTAGCAGGTTTTATCCAACATTTTCTTTAGGAATTGGCCGGTGTAGGAGGCGCGGACGTTTGCGACGGTTTCGGGGGCGCCGGTGGCGACGACTTCTCCCCCTCCGGTTCCCCCTTCGGGGCCGAGGTCGATGACCCAGTCGGCGTTCCGGATGACGTCGAGGTTGTGCTCGATCACCACGACCGTATTGCCCGCCTCGGCAAACCGGTTCAGCACGTCCAACAGGCGCTGGATATCGGCGAAATGCAGTCCGGTGGTCGGCTCATCCAGGATATAGAGGGTCTTGCCGGTGGGGCGCTTTGACAACTCTTTGGAGAGCTTGGTCCGCTGCGCCTCGCCGCCGGAGAGGGTCGTAGCCGACTGCCCAAGCTTGACATAGCCGAGGCCGACCTCCTGAAGGGTCACAAGCTTGTTTCGGATCGTCGGGATCGCCTTAAAAAACTCGGAGGCGGTGTCGACGGTCATGTCCAGGACATCGGCGATGCTCTTTTCACGGTAAAGAATATCAAGGGTCTCCCGGTTGTACCGCTTCCCGTTGCAGACCTCGCAGGTGACGTAAATGTCCGGCAGGAAATGCATCTCGATCTTGATGACGCCGTCCCCCTCGCACGCTTCGCATCGTCCCCCTTTGACGTTGAACGAATAGCGCCCCGCCTTGTAACCCCGCATTCTCGATTCGGGGAGCTGCGCAAAAAGATCGCGGACGAAGGTGAAAACACCGGTATAGGTCGCGGGATTCGATCTCGGCGTCCTTCCGATCGGAGACTGATCAATATGAATCACTTTGTCGATCTGATCGACTCCGTCGATCGACTTGCAGGCGCCGGGCCGCTCCATGCTTCGGTAGAGCCGCTGGGCAAGATTTTTGTAGAGGACTTCAAGGACCAGGGTTGATTTTCCGGAGCCCGACACCCCGGTGACGCAGGTGAAGAGGCCGAGCGGGATTTCGATCTGGATATTTTTCAGGTTATTTTCCGTCGCCCCTTTGATCTTTAAAAAACCTTTTGGCTCCCGGTGGCGCGCCGGAAGCGAGATGCGGTGGACCTTGGAGAGATATCGGCCGGTGATGGAGCGGGGATTGGCCATGATCTCCTTCGGCGTCCCCTGCGCAATGACCTCTCCGCCGTGGATGCCGGCGGCCGGCCCCATGTCGATGACCCAGTCGGCGGTCTGAATCGTCTCCTCATCATGCTCCACCACCAAAACCGTATTGCCCAGGTCGCGAAGGCGGCGCAGCGTGTCGAGGAGCCGGGCGTTGTCGCGCTGGTGCAGGCCGATACTCGGCTCGTCCAGAATATAGAGGACGCCGACCAGTGAAGACCCGATCTGCGTCGCCAGCCGAATCCGCTGCCCTTCCCCGCCGGAGAGGGTCCCGGCCGCCCGGTCGAGCGTCAGGTATTCGACCCCGACGTTCACCAGGAAGCCGAGGCGCTCGCGAATCTCTTTCAAAATCCGCTGTGCGATCACCTGCTCCTTGTCGGTCAGTTTCAAATCGAGGATAAATTGAAGCGCCCCTTGAATCGAATACCGGGTCACATCGGCAATCGATTTCCCCGCGATCTTGATCGCCAGGCTCTCCGGCTTGAGCCGGTTTCCCTTGCAGGTGGGACAGGGATTCATCCCCATGTACTCTTCGATTTCGCTCCGGATGTAGCTCGAATCGGTCTCCTTGTAGCGGCGCTCCAGGTTCGGAATCACCCCTTCGAACGGCCGGTGGTAAAACTCGCGGCGGCCGTCTTTGTCGTAATAAAACCGGATCGCCTCCGAGCCGGAGCCGTAGAGGAGGAGCTTCTGATGCTCCGGGGTCAGTTCTCGAAACGGGGTCCGAAGGTTGAAACCGAAATGGGTCGCCAGCGCTTCGAGCATCTGGTAGTAGAACATGGAGCTTCGGCGCTCCCAGGGGCGGATCGCCCCCTCGCGCAGGGAGAGCTGTTTGTTCGAAATCACCAGGTCGGGATCGATGTCGAGGGTCGTCCCGAGGCCGTCGCACGCCGGACAGGCGCCATGCGGGGAGTTAAACGAAAAAATACGGGGCTCCACCTCCGGATAACTGACACCGCAATCGACGCAGGCCAGGTGCTCCGAAAAGAGGGCCTCTTCTTTTTCTTTGAGAACGACGACGATCCCCTCCCCCATTTTCGCCGCCAGCTCCAGCGAGTCGGCCAACCGCCGCTCGAGCCCCTCTTTGATCACCAGGCGATCGACCACCACTTCGATGGTGTGCTTCTTGTTCTTCTCCTGGATCGGAGACTTCTCTTCCTGGGAAAGATCGATCATCTTGCCGTCGATCCGGACCCGGACGAATCCTTTCTGACGGATCGAAAGGAGCTCCTTTTTATACTCCCCCTTGCGGCCCCGGATGATCGGCGCCAGAACTTGAATCTTCTCCCCCTTCGGGAAATGGAGGATGGCGTCGACCATCTGCTGGATCGTCTGCGCCGTGATCTCTTTGCCGCACTTATAACAGAAAGGCCGGCCGATCCGGGCAAAAAGAAGACGGAAGTAATCGTAAATTTCAGTGACGGTTCCGACGGTCGAGCGGGGGTTCTTGCTGGTGGTTTTCTGCTCGATGGAGATGGCCGGGGAGAGCCCTTCGATCGTGTCGACGTCGGGCTTGTCCATCTGCTCCAAAAACTGCCGCGCATAGGCCGAGAGCGACTCCACGTAGCGCCGCTGCCCTTCCGCGTAGATCGTGTCGAACGCCAGCGACGACTTCCCCGACCCGGAGAGCCCCGTAATTACCACAAACCGGTCCCGCGGAATCTCCAGATCGATGTTCTTTAAATTGTGCTCCCGCGCCCCTTTGATAACAATTTTCTGCTCTTTCATCCGTCCCCATTTCTATTGATAAATAAGTTCGAACCGGTTATTTTACCATGCCCCCAAATCGATGTAAATTGGTAATTTGCCGACGGGGGTCTCCCTCCGGCCATCGGAGGGAGACCTTCCCACCCTACCCGGCTCTGATCCGGCGCGAAAAACTTGCGGACACCGGTCAACTATGTTATTTTTGATTCTCCTCGGAGAGATGCATGCGCCCCAAATCGGTCCTCTATGTTTTTCTTCCCTGCAAAAAAGTCTATCCCCTGGGGGTGACCTATCTTGCCCATTTCCTCCATCAGCGCCACCCGGAAGCCCCGCAGCGGATATTAGATCTTTCCCTGATCCCCCGCGCCGGGCGTCATGCCGCGCTGCGGGAAACGGCCTCTTCGTTCAAACCCGACCTCATCGCCTTCTCCTGGCGCGACATCCAGCTCTTCGCCCCGCACGAGGGAGACGGCTCTCTGAAGTATGCCTTCGATTTTTACTACTCGCTCAACCCGGTCAAAAAGCTCGTCGCCTCGATCCAGGGCCTGCGCCACCTCTGGATTTACTACAGCAACCTCCGGGAACACTTCACCTACTTCGACCTGGTCCATAAAGAATTTCCCCGGCTCCAGATGACGGTCGGCGGCGGCGCCTTTTCGGTCTTTTCCGAGCAGATCATCCGAAAGCTTCCGGAAGGGGTGGTCGGGATCATCGGCGAGGGGGAAGATGCCCTGCTGAACCTGTACGAAGAGCGCTCGATCATGAACGACCGCTGCATCTTCCGAAAGGGAAATCAGATCATCACCGGCACGCAGAAAGAGGTCGTCCAGCTCGACAGCGCCATTCAGGACCCCGCCTACATCGAATCGATCTTTCCCCAATATGCCGCCTATACCGGCGAAGCGATCGGGATCCAGACCAAGCGGGGCTGCCCCTACGACTGCCAGTTCTGCCTCTACACCTACATCGAGGGAAAACGGGTCTACACCCGGCCGGCGGAAAATGTCGTCGCCGAGATGAAGGCTTTTTACGACCGGTGGGGGGCGCGGCGGTTCTGGTTTGCCGACGCGCAGTGGATCCCGGGATCGAAATACTACCCGCACTGCGCCGAGACGCTGGAGCGGATCATCGCCAGCGGAATGAAGATCGAGTGGGGGGCCTACATCCGGACCAGCCTGATCACGAAAGAGCTGGCGGAGTTGATGGTGAAGTCAGGGCTGGGAGACACGGAGGTCGCGATTACCTCCGGCTCGCAGAAGGTGCTCGATGGGATGAAGATGGGATTTCGGCTGGAAAAGCTCTATGAAGGGTGCCGCTACCTGAAGGAGGCCGGATTTCAGGGAAGGATCATTCTCAACTACTCATTGAACTCGCCGGGCGACACCGAGGAGACGCTGATGGAGAGCGTCGAATCGTACAAAAAGATCGTCGGCATCATGGGAGAGAAGCAGGTCTATCCGGCCCTCTTCTTCTTGGGCATCCAGCCGAACACCGGCCTTTCGGACCGGCTGGTGGAGGAAGGCTATCTGCCGAAAAACTACGACCCCCTCACGCTCAATCCGCTGACCATTAAAAAAATGCTCTACAATCCGGAGCCGCTCGGCAAAATCATCACCAAAGCCTGTCTGAAAGCCTGGGAAGAAAAAAAGATCGGCCGGGACCCGCTGACCCAATCAAAGGCGACCTACGCCGACGACTCGCTCGCCAACGTCTTCGAAGGAAACACCGGCCGCGCCGCGCTTCTGAACCTGGAAGCCGATCTGAAATCGCGCGGCGTCAAAGTCGCCTTATAAATAACCCCGCTCAGACAGTCCATGTTCCAACGACATCTTGCGGCAAAAAAAGAAAAGCAACCCCGACAGAGGATTGCTTTTCTTTAAACTGATAGAGAAAGTTTTACTCTTTCCCGCCGAGCTTATTTTTCTTCACGTAGGCCCAGATCACTTTGGTCATCTCCGCCGGGCTGATCGGCTTCTTCCCGAAAACCTGCTCCATCGTCTCCATCTTCCCCAGGAAATTGACTGCATATCCGCCAAACTGCGGTTTCTTCTTGGTCGTCGTCTTCGCCTTCGTCGTCGCCATTCGATTGCCTCCTTTGGAATGTTAGGACATTAGAAATCTGTTAAAATAAGCTCCTAAGCGAAAATTTACGGCGCTCCTTCACCGCACTTCGGTAAAATCATGCGCTAACGACCTGATGCTCAATCAATAACACCGCGAGTAGCCGCAGAAATGGCATTTCTCGCAGCCTTCCCCAAATTCCAGTTCGCAGCCGCAGTCGGGGCAGGGGAAGGCGATCTTTTTGGACTGCGAGATCATTTCCTCCACGGCCGCAACGGCTTGCGGGGCATAGGCCACCGGATCGGGATAGCGCTTTTCAGAAACATTGGTCCCCATCGCCTGGTTGAAGATTTTGGCCACGGCGTCGGAGCAGGAGAGGACCTTCTCCTTTCCGAGGCCGTACGGCTTGTCGCACCGGATTCCGATCAGCTGCTTGACGATGTCGCGCGGCTGGACCCCGGCGCGCAGGCAGAGGGAGATCAACCGGCCGATCGCTTCATTGAATGATCCCTCGCACCCTCCCGCCTTTCCCATGGTGGCGAACGCTTCAAACGGCTTCAACGCTTCGTCCCGGTTGACCGTGACATAAAGATCCCCGCACGAGGTCCGCTTCCGGGTGGTGGTGCCGGTCATGATTTCAGGACGGGAGCGCGGCGCGTTGAACATCGCCGGCTGCATCATTTCATCTTCCGCCGGCGCCGGTTCCGCCTCGATCTTTGCATGGCCGTTTCCGTTGGTCTTTACGTCGGTGTCGGCTTCTTTTTTGGCTTCGGTCTTCTTCGACTCGCCGACGTTCATCACCTGGTCGGGCCGGGCGCCGTCGCGGTAGACGGTAATCCCCTTGCAGCCGAGCTTGTAGGCCAACAGATAGGCTTCCTTCACCTCTTTCGCGGTGGCATGAGAGGGAAGGTTGATCGTCTTGCTGACGGCGGAGTCGGAGAATTCCTGAAAGGCGGCCTGCATCCGGACATGCGATTCGGGCGAAATTCCATGGGAGGTCACGAAGACCCTTTGCCAATGGACCGGCACTTGGTCGACCCCCTGGACGGAGCCGTGATTCTTGAGGATCTGGTCGAGCAGGTCGTCGCTGTAGAACCCTTCCCGCTTCGCCACGTCGATGAAGTAGTCGAGGACGTAAGGAAGGTGATCTCCCCCCATCACGTTTTTATACCAGATCAGGGAGAATTCCGGCTCGCATCCCCCGGAGGTATCGGCGATCATGGAGATCGTGCCGGTCGGGGCGACGGTCGTCACATAGGAATTGCGGACCCGCTCTCCCCGGCTTTGATGGAGCGACCCTTCCCAATTGGCATAGACCCCCCGCTGCTGCGCCAAGCGGGCCGATTCAAGATAGCCGATCTCCCGGATAAAGCCCATCACACGCCGGGCCATCTCGATCCCCTTCTCTGAATTGTAGGGAATTTCCAGCTTGAAAAGCAGCCGGGAGAAACCCATCACCCCGAGGCCGATCTTCCGGTTGGCCCGGGTAATCACTTCAATCTCTTTGATCGGGTAGCGGTTCATGTCGATGACGTTGTCCAGGAAGTGGATGGCGCTCCGAATGCTCTCCTCCAGCGTCTTCCAATCGATCTGGTATTTGCCGTCCACCTCAATCATATGCTGTTCTAAATTGAGGCTCCCCAGATTACAGCTTTCGTACGGAAGGAGCGGCTGCTCGCCGCACGGATTGGTCGCTTCCATTTCGGCGATGTGCGGGGTGGGATTGGTCCGGTTGGTCACATCGATGAAGAAGAGCCCCGGCTCGCCGGTCCGGCAGGCCTGCTCCGCGATTTTATCCATCACCATTTTCGCCGAAAGCTTCCTGACCGGCTTTTTGTCGCGGGGAGAGATCAGGTCATACTCTTCTCCCTTTTCATACGCCTCCATGAAACGGTCGGTGATTGCAACGGAAATATTGAAGTTGGTGATCTGGCTCGTGTCGGCCTTGCATTCGATGAACTCGAGAATATCGGGATGATCGATCCGCAAGATCCCCATGTTGGCCCCGCGGCGGGTTCCCCCCTGTTTGACCGCTTCGGTCGCATGGTTGAAGACCTTCATGAACGAGACCGGACCCGAGGCGACCCCGCCGGTGGAGCGGACGACATCGTCTTTCGGACGAAGGCGGGAGAACGAGAAGCCGGTCCCGCCCCCGGTTTTGTGAATGATCGCCGCCTGCTTGACCGTTTCGAAAATCGCTTCCATCGAATCTTCCACCGGCAGCACAAAGCAGGCCGAAAGCTGCTGGAGATCGCGGCCTGCGTTCATCAAGGTGGGAGAATTTGGAAGGAATCGGAGCTGAGACATCAATTGATAAAATTCCTCTTCCACCGCCGCGACGTCGGCCAGAGGGTCATAAATCGCGTCAGCCTGGGCCATGTTATTCGCGACCCGGCGAAAAAGCGCTTCGGGAGTTTCGATGACCTTTCCTTCTTTGCTTTTAGCCAAATAGCGCTTTTCTAAGACACGCAAAGCATTCGGGGAGAGGAAAGAGCGGTTCTTCCCATTGGTTTCTTTGGATACCCCTTCCGTTTTCTCTGCTCGTTCTGTAATCTCCATGTGATCGGCGCCTCCTAATGAAATTAAGTCCCCTACGACAAGCTTGTATTAAGGTCCGATACTAGAGAAGTCCGGTTTTTTTGTCAAGCTGAAAAGTACAAGATATTGCGGAAGACTTTTTGGAGGCAACAATATATTGTGGAAATCCCTGAAGATAAGCTGTGGACAAAATGTGGAGAGCGGGGCTATTCCACCTTGAAATAAAGGAGTTGCGAGGGGTTTCCTCTTTTGACCACCGCGCGGACGATTTTCCGGGTGTCCTGGACTTTTCCCTCGGCGACGATGGAGAAAAAATTGCTCTTGGTGTCGAGCGAAGGGTCGACCCCTTCTTTCGTTATGCGGCCCCACACCTCGGCTGAAGACAAGCCGTCCCTGAACTTTGTTTTATTTTCATAGGGACGGTTGTCGATGACCCGACGGATCATGGTCTCGTCGATCCCGTCGGTAAGGCTCTGGAGCACCAATCTATCGGCCGTGTTGACGTTGATTTTTCCGTCGCCATAGACGGTCAGATACGGCGCGATCTTTTTGTAGACCTCATCCGTGACCCCTTTGACCATATGAAGTTCTTCCAACGTATCAAGCGGACCGTTTTTCGGGGAGTAGGCGGGGCTCAGGCTCTGATAAAAACCGACCTCCGCGCCGTATTGCTCCGGCTCGTTGTTTTTATCGATCCAGTCGACGATCGAATCGACCAGTTCATCGGGCTTCAGTTGAAGCAACTCGAACAGAAGACGAAGCTGTTTTTTCCGCCAATCATCCACTTTGTCGCCGTCGCGAATCAGCCGATTCAGATTGATCTTGCCCGACTCGTCGGTGATCCATCCGGAGAGGGTTCCGTCTCCAAGGGGATACTCCGGCACAGGATAGGCCCAGAGTTCGTCCAGCCCGTCGTACTTGTTGCTGATCCGGGTGTCTTCTTTGAGGATCGCCTCCCCCGCCGTGATCGCCGACCGGGCGAGATAAAACGCCTTGAGGTCGTCGCGGAAGTTTCCGGCGGCGCGCAGATCGGCGCGCGTCTGGAAATCGGCCTCCAAAACAATCACCACCAGCAGAAGCAGGACCAGCAAGCTGAGCAAGAGGGCAAATCCCTTCTGGTTATTAAAACGATTGCCCCCGCTACAGGGGTTTGGTATACTCCGCTCCATGGAAAAAATCCTTTTTATTTTATTTCTGGCCGCCCTACCGATTTTAAATGGATGCGGCAAAGGAGAGTCCGGGGCGAAGCTGATTGTAACCACCGACACTCCCCTGATCGCCCCGTTGACCAAGCCGGCATTGTCAAAGGCGCTCCTGGCCGCGACCGGAGAATCGGTCCCCGACACCTACTCCGACCGCTTTTTAACCCCCAGCGCGGTCACCGTCGGGTTGAAGAGCTTTCGGTTCGTGAAGGTCAACGACACCACGGTGCCCGGCCAGATCGCTGAATCGTACACGGTCCTCGATACCGATCCGACCGCCCCTCGCGTGATTGAATTCCAGACCGGCGCGCCGGAAGAAATTATTGAAACCGTCAGCGATCCGAGGGCGGGGACTTATGATCACATCGAATATGAAATTACCTTTTTAGAGATGGTCATTCCCCTCTGCGACGCGCTGCAGAACTGCGAAAACCGGCGGCTTCGCGTCTACCTGACCGGCATCACCGATCCGGAGATCAACCTGGTCACTACACCGTTCGATCTGCTCCTCTCCCGAACCGAAAACGGGTTTGATTTCGGATGGATTTCAAAAACCTTCGGGATTTCCGACACCGACCTTTTTCCGATCAGCGGAAATCGGCCGGCCGATCCGGTCCAGATGGCCAACGCTTCGTCCAGCAGTTCTTCCGTTTTCAGCGCGCCGATCACCCTGGTGGTCCCACGCAAACCAAAGAGCAAATATGTCTTTACCCTCCACTTCGATCTCTCCAACCTCTTCTTCTTCGACAATACCGATGAAGGCGCCGCAAAGATCGACCCCGGCCCCGACTTCCACTTCAACGCACGGGTCACCGACTCCCAAGTTTCTCGAGATGGAAAGGTTCGGCGCGACTGCCCTCCGAGCGCCACTACCTGCCTCACGGCCGACTTTTCACCCGGGTTCCCCACCGCCACCGTCACCGTCGCCGAGGAAAAAGAAGATTAAACATTCTACATCGGGATTTTCTCATAAGATGAGACGACGAAGGTGACATCCATGAGGGCCGGGTCGGAGAAACGGGTCTTCATCGAGAGCCGTTTGATCCGGAGGGTGTAAGGGGCGTTTTCGATGGCGGTTAAGAACGAAATGACCCGCGCGAGGCTGACATTCTCCACCTTCACCTCCACCGGAATCTCGCGGTACGGCTCGTGAATCTGAGGGGGGAGCGGGCGAATGTAGGCGATATTGGCCCGAATCTGGTTTTTCGTTGCATTCTCTTCCAGGAACGAGAGGGGAGAAAACTGATTCTGCGTCGGCAGGCGGCGCTCCCTCTCCCGGATTCCATTCGAAACGGCCAGGTAATTCTCCCTTAGGGTGGCGAATTCGCCGGTCTCTTTTTCTTTCTGCGGAATCAGACGATCGAGCTGGACCATTCGCTCCCAGGCCGGCCCCAGAAAGAAGACATAGCCGACCAACAGAAGGGCCACCACCGTCCCCCCTCCCAGGATCCACCGCTCCCGCCCGGAAAGACGGATCCAAAATCGATCGACCCCTTTAAGAAGGCTGCTTCTCTCCACTTTTCCCCTTTGGCGTCACCGTCATCTGGATCCGAAAACCGACCCGCGACTGATCCGCCGCCACTTTGGCATCGCTGACGTTCACCTCTTTAAAGGCCGCCACTTTCAGAAGCCCTCCCCGTATCCGATCGACCGACTCGAACGAATCGGTCTGCGCTTCGATCCGGACCTTGCTGCCGTCGATCACCAGCTCCTGGACATCGATCCGGACCTCTTTCGGAATGGAGGCGCTGATCTCCTTCAACACCAGAAGGGGGCTCTCTTCCCCCACCCCCAAAAAGCCGCCGGTCCGGTTCAACTCGGTGATCGCCGCCCGCGCCTGCTCGACCTCGTTCGACACGTTTCTCGCTTGAGGAAAAGTGGCGGTAAAGGACTCCCGCAGCTCGCTCTTTAGCTCCTGGAAGCGTTTTTCCTTCTGATGGTAATGAAGGTAGAAGTCCCCCCCCATCAGCCCCAGCAGCAGCAGGGCGACCAGACTGATGGAGACAAGCCGGTTTCTTTTTTCGATCGTCTCTTTTCCAAAAACAAACTCCCCCTGCCGAAAGTTAATCAAAGGCCCCTCGGCCGGCGGCAGGGCGAGGCCCAGCGCCTGCGCATAGACATGGACCGCCGAATCACGGTTCACCGACTCCAATCCGGCCACCGAGGCGGCCTTGCCTGCCGCTCCCGGATGCAAAGCAACCGGGCCGAGGCCGACCGATTCGGAGAGGAGCTCCTTCAGCCCTTTCAGCGCCCCCCCTCCTCCGCAGAGATAAAAAACGCTCTCATTGCCGGCCCCATTTCCTCCCGCAGCCAAACCGGCTGCGCGCCCGGGCGAGGGGGTCCGGTATCGAAGACTTTTTTCAATCTCCGTCAGCCAGGGAATGAGCGCCTTCCGAAGGCATTCCGCCGCCCCTCCTCCGCGTGAGCCCAAAGCGGCGGAACCCAACCCCGCTTTATTGAGATCGGCCTCCATCTTCAGCTTTTCCGCTTCGTCCCAGGAGAGGTCAAACGCTTGCTGGATCGCCTCCGTCAAGAGGTCCCCTCCCATCGGAAGGGTCCGGACCCAGTCGAGCTTCCCTTTTGAGAAATGACAGAGGACGGTTTTCGAAGCGCCGACATCGATCACCAGGGTCCCGGCCGGAAGGCCGCCGCCGGAAGGGCTCCCCTCCTTCCTGCCGGCTGGGAAATATTGTGAAAAGGTATAGAGCGAAAGAGAATCGATGCCGATCGAGCCCGGATCGACTCCGAGCGACTGAAGGGTGGCGAGGTATTTCCGCAGCCCCACCTTCGGAACGACGGAGACCAAAAGCTTCGACGCGCCGGAAGGGGCCGCCGCCTCGGCCTCCGAATGAAGGAGCTGATAATCAATCGCCACCTCTTCCAGATCGAACGGAAGCTGGCTCTCCACCTCGTAGGGAACGATCTGTCGAAGCTTCTTCGGATCGGTAAAGGGAACCGTCGTCTCCCGCGTGGAAACCAGTTGGCCCGGCAACGACACGGCGGCCGCCTCCCCCGGTCGAATCCGTCCCTCGGAGATTAGCGTCTTTAACGTTTCGATCTGCCCCGGCGTCAAGAGATCGGTTGGGGAGAGCGACTCTCCCCCGCTTCTCGGCACTTTCCGCTCGAAGAAGTCGACCAGTCGAAGCCCCCGAAAGCCCTGGGAAATCCGAACCCCTTTGATCGAATGCTGTCCGATGTCTAACCCGATCGATGTCTGCATTTATTTCCTATCCTCTGCGTAGATCTGGCCGATCCTTTAAAATAAGTCCTTAAGCGAAAGATTACGGCGTTCCATTTATTAAGGCGTGATCGGCTTTCCGTTGAGCGAGATCTGCGGCTGGCCCAGCGGGCCCTTCAATCCCAACGTCAGCGGCTCCTGGCCCGAATAGCCCTCGACGAAAACGGTCGCCACCTGTTGAAGACTTCCCTTCGGCGTCGCTTTCAGGGTGAGGGTGATCAGGCTTCCGGCCAGCGGCTCCCGGAGGAGCAGGCTCCCCCCTTCGCTGGTGAGATCGACCTCCCGGCCTTCCGCCGAAAACCGCTCGAGCCCGATCGCGCCGTTGCGCCAGAAGACTTTCCCCCGCATGTTCGAGAACGAGACCTCTCCGATCGGGACCGCCCACTTCCCGATCTCTTTAAACCGGGCCCCCTCCAGCGTGAAGCTCACCGTCCCTTTCCCTTTTAAAACATCCTGGCCGGCCCACTCTCCCTCTCCCTCCAGGGTGAGGAGGCCGGAGAAACCCAATGGGGCCAGATCGAGCCGCTCTCCCCGGGCATCCACCGAAAAGGAAGGGACGCCGTTCTTCTCGACCGCCGTCAGGTGTCCCGCCATCTCTCCGCCGGCCAGCTTCACTTCAAAATCCACCTCGCCCCGCCGGCTGAAAAGGAGCGGCAGCGGCGCCAGATCGGCATGGAGCGAATCGATCTTCCACTGCGAGAAGGCCGGCTGCGGACAGCTCCCGCGGATTCCCTTCCAGGATAGCCGGAATGGAAAATAGAAGCCCTTTTGATCGACCACGATTTTGCACCGGCTCTCTTCCTCCAAAACCGAGATGAGTTTTAACTCCAAAAGATGGAAAGGAAAAGTGAGATAGAAAAAAACCAAAAACATCGTCAGGCCGAATAAAATATACCCGAGAATCATCGCCCCTTTTTTCTTCTGGTGGTTCAGCCAAGTCCACATAAAACCTTCTAAAAAAAATGGGCTTTGGGATGCCTCGGTTAAAATAGGCTTCTAAGCGAAAAATTACGACGTTCATCTAAATGGCCCATCTCATCACCTATAAAATAGGTCCCTTTAAGTGAAAAGTTACGGCGTTCATTTGAGGGTGTCTTAAGGACGTCCACCCAACGGGATTTCAACCCAGGTCTTGAACCGGCGCGCTTCACGGCCGCTCTTTCTCACGACCAGCTCCACCTCGACCGCCATCGGCGGCGCATTCTTATTTTCCTTCGCGTCCCATCGGTCGACCCATTGCCGGTCGGCCGGGCGAAGGTACCGGAAATTCACCCCCTGCAGGCGCTCTCCGATCTCGCTTTGAGTCACCTTCCCGTTCGAGAGGGTCGCTTCATGAATCAGGGTGTCGTCCTGAAGATAGTAAGAAATCAGCGCCGAATCCGATTCGGGGGCGTCCCGCATCGTCCTGCCGTGAGAGACCGTGATGAACTGGATCAGGTCGTTCGGATACTCCGTTCCCCCTTCCGAACGAAGCCGGTCCTCGCCGCGAAAGAGAGACGGGGCCGATCCCGCGCCGCCGCTGCCGACCGCCGGGAGCGAATGGACCATGCTCAGGTCGAGCGCCAGATGGTAAAACCCCAGGCGGGCCAACCGGTAATCATCCGCCTCCGCTTCCATCTGCTCCGAGGTCCGATAGGTCGCATTGAGCGTTCCATAGATCAACGTGAAGAGAACGGCCAGGATGGAGAGGGAGATCATGATTTCAATCAATGTGAAACCGCCGCTCAGCGGAACGCCGTGAACATAAGTCTCTTCAAGCGAAGATTTCCGGCGTTCATTCAGATCTTTCGCTTCAGGGCTTATTTTAAGTCGATTGCGGAAGCGGGGGCCGGTCTCTAAAGAGCGCCGTAAATCTTTCGCGCTAGGGCCTATTTTATCGGTTTTAAACATGATTTCACTTTGCATTAAAAAGATAGGTGGTAAAGCGGACCTCTTCTTCCCGGCTCCCCTCATTCCAAACGACCGCCAGAACCAGCTCCCGGACGACTTCAAAGGGGGTCTGCCTGACCTGCTGCTTCCATCGGTAGCGGGGAGCGGCCTCCCCAAAATGTCCTTCGCTCTCCCCCATGTCGGGGAACCCGGCGACCGAGACCTCGGTGATTCTCTGGCGCGCCAGCAAGGTCGCCTCGGTCAGGTGATGCGAGTAGGCGGCCAGGGCCAGGTCTCTGTTTCGAAGGCCCATCAGAACGACAAAGGAGACGGAGAGGACCATCAACGCAATCATGATCTCGATCAGCGTGAAGCCGCGCCGGCCTTGGGCGGCATTTTTCAACCCCCTGTGCGGCTCAGCTCGTCGCATGCTCGACATATTCATCGAATACCTTGACCCGGCCGGTTAAGGGGTTGATCACCAATGTCCACTTCCGGCTCCCCTGTTTTAAATGAATCCAGCTCTTTTCCACCCCCATCGGGAAAAACTGTGTGAAGGCTTCTCCCCGATCGACCTTCCCCTGCTGGGGGGTCACCACATCCTCGAAAGAAATCTCCCGCGGCAAAACCCGCCGGGAGACCAGCGGATCGGTGACCTCGACAAATTCGCCGTTTTCCTTCAATGCCGCCACCCAGTAGGCGCCGTTCTCCAGGTTGTAATAGAGCCGAAAGGTCTGCTTGGTCTTCGACGACTCCTGGGCGAGATGCTGGATCAGCCCGGCAAAGTGCCGGGAGGTCCATTTCAAATCGCCGGCGCCGAACGAGGAGATCCGCGGCAAAATCAACGCCGCCGTCACGCCGAGGATCATCACGACCAAAAGAAGTTCTAACAGAGTGAAGCCGGAACAGGAACGCCCTGCTTTTTTCCTACTCAAGGCTCCAGCTTTCGATATCGGCGTTTTTCCCCTCCCCGCCCGATTCGCCGTCGCCGGCATACGAGGAGAGATCATAATCGCCATGGGTCCCGGGACTGGTATAAACATACGCGTTTCCCCAGGGGTCCTTCGGCACTTTCGGAAGATATCCCCCCTCCCGCCAATTCTTCGGCGTCTCTCCGATGCTCGGCTTTTGAACCAGCGCGTCCAGCCCCTGCTCGGTGGTCGGATAATCTCCGCTGTCGAGCCTATACATCTGAAGGGCCCCTTCCAGATTTTTTATCTGAACCTTTGCCGCCACCCGTTTCGCCTCATCGGTCCTCCCGATCAGCTTGGGAACCACCAGGACCGACAGGATCGCGAGGATGGTCACGACGACCATGATTTCAATCAACGTGAAACCGGCATTCCGACCGATTCGGGCGGCTAATTTTTCTCTCATCCCGACTCCTTTTATTTTAAAACAGGTTCCAGCGCGAAAGATTTAATTGAACGCCGCCGGGTAGGTCGGCCCTGGAAGCATGGCCATGATAAATTTAGCTTCAGGGAACCTATTTTAACGGCGCTCATTTTAAAATAGGTTCTAGCGCGAAAGATTACGGCGCTCATTTTACCATTTGACTCACTTCAAAGATCGGCAGCAGGATGGCCAATACGATAAAAAGCACCACCAGTCCCATCCCCAGAATCATCAAGGGGGCCAGCAGCGAGGTCAGCCCCGTCACCGCCGTCTCGACCTCGTTGTCGTACGACTCCGACACCTTTTGAAGCATCCCCTCCAACTCGCCGCTCTTCTCCCCGATGGCGATCATGTGGGTCACCAGCGGCGGGAAAAGACCGCTGCGGCGAAGCGGGTCGGCGATCCGCTCCCCTTCCCGGATATTCGCGCGGGCCTCCTGAATCGCCTCTTCCAGGACCTTGTTTCCGACCACCTGCTGAACGATCTCCAGCGCCGTCAGCAGCGGCACCCCGCTTCCCAGGAGGGTCGACAACGTCCGGGTAAAACGGGAAATGGCGATCATCTTCGCGACCCGGCCGACCAGGGGGGCTTTGAGGATGTAACGGTCGAACTGCTCTCTTCCCTTCGGCGTCTTCAGATGGCGCCGCAAGTAAATTCCAGCGACCACCCCGACTATCAACAGAAGCCATCCGTAGCCGCGCAGGAAATTGCTGATCGCCAGGAGGATCACCGTCGGCAGCGGGAGCGCCTGCTTCATGTCGGTGAAGATCGCCGTCACCTTCGGAACGACAAAGGTGATCAGAAAGATCAGGATCAAGAGGCTGATGATCATCATCAGGATCGGATAGGTCAGGATCGAAAAAATCTTGCTGCGAAGGCGGACCTGGTTTTCAAGATGGTCGGCCAGCCGGATCAGGATCCGGTCGAGGGTCCCGCTCGCTTCGCCCGCGCGGACCATCTGGCGATAAAGCGAGGAGAAGACCTTCGGATGGCGGCCGAGGGCATCGGCCAGCGACATCCCTTCCTTCACCCCTTCCCGCACCTCGACCCAGATCTTTTTGGCCGCCTCCTTCTCCACCTGCTCGGTCAGGGCGGAAAGGGCCTCCATCAGAGAAATCCCCGCGCCGACCAGCGTCGCCAGCTGCCGGGTCATGATCGCGGTCTCCGAGAGGGTCACCCGCTCGGAAAAGAGAGAGACCTTCCGCGACAGTCCGGTCGCCGCCTCTTTCTGAGCGGGGGAGACCTCGATCGGAAAGATCCCGATCTTCCTCAGCTTCGAACGGGCGAGCCGGGGGTTGTCGGCATCGACAATCCCCGCCGTGTTCTTGCCGCTGATATCGAGCCCTTTGTATTCGTAAATGGCCATAATCACTACCGTCCGGATGGGCCCCTTAAAGCACTTCCTCCTGCGTCACCCGCAGCACTTCTTCGGTGGTGGTCGCCCCGGCGGCGACCCGCCGCGCGCCATCTTCCCGCAGCGTCACCATCCCTTTGGAGACCGCCTTCGCCTTGATCCTCCCGGAATCCATTTTGGAGAGGATCATGTTTCGCAATTCGTCATCGAGCATCAGAATTTCATAGATTCCCGACCGTCCCAGATAGCCGGTGTTCATGCAGCGCGCGCATCCCTTCCCCCTGAAAAAGAGAAGGTCGGGGCCTCCCTGCTTCAATCCCAGCTTGTTCAATTCTTCCGTCGTGGGATGGTAAGAGATCCGGCATTCCGAACAGATCAGACGGACCAGCCGCTGCGCCACAATCGCAATCACGGAAGAAGAGACCAGGAACGGCTCGATCCCCATGTCGAGCAGCCGGGTGATCGCCCCGGCGGAGTCGTTCGTATGGAGGGTGGAGAGGACCAGATGTCCCGTCAGCGAAGCGTGGATGGCGATCTCCGCCGTCTCGGTGTCCCGGATCTCCCCCACCATGATGATGTCCGGGTCCTGCCGCAGAATCGAGCGAAGCCCGCTGGCAAAGGTGAGATTGATCTTGGGGTTGACTTGTATCTGGCCGATCCCCTTCAGTTGGTATTCGATCGGGTCTTCGATGGTGATAATATTTTTATCGGAGGAGTTGATTTTGTTGAGCCCCGAATAGAGGGTCGTCGTCTTTCCACTTCCGGTCGGGCCGGTCACCAGCACAATGCCGTGCGCCATCTGGATCAGCCGGCCCATGGTAGAGAGCCCTTCCGCCGAAAGGCCGATGTCCTCCAGGTTCAGCAGCAGGCTCGACTTATCAAGCAGCCGCAGCACCAGCCGCTCGCCGTGGGCCGTCGGCACGTCCGAGACGCGGATGTCGATTTCTCGTCCCCCCATCTTCAATCCGATCCGACCATCCTGCGGAAGCCGCTTCTCGGCGATATTCATCCCGGCCATGATCTTGATTCTGGAGAGGAGCGACGACTGAAGGCGCTTTGGCGGGGAGAGCACATTGTAAAGGATGCCGTCGATCCGATAGCGGATCGCGACCTCCCGCTCGAACGGCTCGAAATGAATGTCGGACGCCCGCTGCTGCACCGCCTGGAAAAGGACCGAGTTGACCAGCCGGATCATCGGCGCTTCGTCGCTGGCGTCGAGCAGGTCTTCCGGCTCCGCCATCTCCTCCGCCAGGACGCTGAGGCTCTCCCCGGAGAGGTCGGAGATGGCCTGCTCGGCGCCGGCGGTCGTCCGCTCATAAATCTGGTTGATACTGCTTATGACCACCCGGGAAGGCACGGCGATGACATGGAGCGGCTCTCCGAGGAGCAGCCGAAGGTCGTCGAGCGCGGAGAGGTTCAACGGGTTCGAGGTCGCCACGTGAACCGTCTTTCCGGCGCGCTTGAAAGGGAGGAGTTCGTATCGCTTTGCGAAAGAAATCGGAACTTTTTCTACGAGGGTCGGGTCAATCTCTTTGATATCGAGCGAGGGAAGAAACGGGAACTGCCATTGAGAAGAGAGGGCTTCCAGGACCTTCTCCTCCGTCAGAAATTTCAGACGAACCAGAATCTCGCCGATTTTCCCCCCCTGCTCTTTCTGCAGCCGAAGCCCTTCTTCGAGCTGAGCCGGGGCCAATGCATGCTTTTCGATCAAGATCTGCCCGATTAAAGGGCGCTTGGGTTGAATCAAAATCAAACCTCATTCCATCATCCATAATCGTTAAACGTTAAACGTGAATCGTTAAAGGAATAACGTTTAACAAATACCGTCTTTCCCTCTACTGCGGGAAGTCGACCATCTGTCTGAATAAAATCTCCCGCTCTTCTCTTCGTTCCAGTTTGTTTTTTTCCATGAAAGCGGACGCCTGCGCGGTTCTTTTAGACCGGATCTGATCCAAATCCCCTGAGCTCTTCACGATGTGGGGGGTCAGGAAAATAATCAGGTTGGTCTTCTCAAACCGTTTGGATTGAAATTTAAAAAGCCAGCCGAGGATCGGAATATCGCCGAGAAAAGGGATCTTCCGCTGCGTGACGACGACATTGTCCCGGATCAGGCCGCCAATAACGACCGTCTGGGCGTCGTGGACGATGACGCTCGTATTGGCCGACCGCTTGTTGGTGGTCGGTCCGAGGACCACCGAGCCGACGCTCTGAGGCGTGTCGAGCACCGAAGAAATCTCCTGGTAGACGTCGAGCCGGACCAGGTCATTCTCCAGGACGTTCGGGGTCAGACGGAGGATGATCCCGACATCCTTCCGTTCGATGGTCGTCTGGACGTTGCCGCCGACCGTCTGGCTCTGCGCCCCGGGAAAGGGAATGTTCTGCGCCACGACGATCTCGGCCTTCTGGTTGTCGCTGGTTAAAATCTGCGGGGTCGACAAAATATTCACGTCGGACGACGATTGCAGCGCCCGGAGCAGGGCACGGATATTGACGGTTCCGACCTCAACGCCGGGAACACGGGCCAGTTCGATCAGGTCGTTCGGGTTCTGGTTGAATCCGCCGATCGCCGCCACGTCTCCGCCGGGATTCGTATAGCCGAATACCGCTCCGAGGTCTGTCCCCAACTCCCTCAGCTTATCGGCCGCCATTTCGAGGACGACCGCCTCGACGAAGACCTGCCGCCGCTTCATGTCGAGCTTTTCAATCACCTTCTTGATGATCTCGTAATCTTCGTTTGTGGCGGTGATGATCAGGCTGTTCGTCGCCTTGTCCGCCAACACCTGGACCGTCCCGGTCAACTCTCCCGACGGCCGGGGAATCCGCCGCGGGGGCCCCGCCGCGCGCGAGACCAATCCGAGGAGGACTTTGGAGATTTCCTCCGCCTGGATATTCTCAAGGGTGTAAACATGGACCGCCCGGTCGGGCGGGACCTCGGCAAAGGGGAGAATCTGATAGACATCCCCGCTCGGAACCACGGCAAGCCCCTTCAGTTCGAGAACGGAAAGGAAGACATCGTACGCGCGGCTGGTCGGAATTTTTACCGGTGAGAAGATCGTGACTTTTCCACGGACCCTTTCGTCGATGACGAAATTTTTGCCGGTCAATTCGCTGATGAACTTAACAAGAACGGGAAGGTCTACGTTGTTGAAGTCGAGGGTAATCTGCTTTTCGGGAGGACTCTTCTCAGTCGCGCCGCTGTCCGGGGTTGGTTCTTGGGCCCACAGGGAAGAAAGAGAAAAACCGATTATCAGAAAAAGCGTCGATCGCACCAACCAGGCCCGGAGGCGCCTCATCATAATATTCCCCTATCGGATCTCGTAGCCGAACGTCTCCTTTTGATTGTTTCGAACCAGGTCAACGGTGATGCTGGTTTCGTCCTTAAGCTGCTCGAATACTTTCATGAAATTCTGGGGATCTTTCACCTCGATGCCGTTCACCCGGTGGAGGATATCCCCGTTCTGAAGGCCGATCTTGGAATAGAGGGAGTCTTCCGTAATGGCGAAGATGCGAAACCCGTCCGGCTTGCCGTCGCTGAAGTTCGGAATGATTCTCGCCTTGGTCAACAACTGAGGGAGGTTGTCGACCGCGCTCTCCACCTCGCGCTTGTCCAAAACCCACCGGTTTCGCGAGACTTGCCGAACGCTGTTGGCGGCCGCGCCCTTGGGACCCACCGGAGTCGAGAGGGCCGGCTGCGCGGCGGGCGCGCCCGGCTTGGCCTCTTCCGGGGTCAAAGAAACTTCCAGCACCTCTTTTTCTTTGTCGCCCCGGAGGATCTCCACCTTGTTCCGGCTGATCTTCGCGATCTTCGCATCCTCGAGTAAGAGGTCGCCGACTCGATAGAGAAGCTGCTCTTTGGTCCGGGTGTCTTCAATGATGGCGTACGACGCGCCCCCCTGCCCGACCGCGGTGCCGATGAGGGTCATATTCAGCGGCGCTTTCGGCGCGCTGGCCTCCGGTGCTGCCTCCTGAAACGCCTCCGGCTCGGGCCGCTGGCCCCGCATCTTGGAATTGAAGATGTTTCCCTCCACGATCGACTGGTAGTCCGAATTCCCCTTCAACGCCGCCGGAACCGCCTCACCCGAGAGATCGTTCCCCCTCCGCGGCGATTCAATCGCCGCCTCCAGCCGGGACCCGACCACCTGATTCGCCATGTCCGCCATAAAGTAAGCGCCGATGGCGATCATGGCAAGATGAAGCATCCAGAAGTACGATTTGCCCATAAAAATCCTTTTATTAAACATAAAAATTCAGTTTCTATCTATTATAAGGATTTTGACGGCAAAGTCAAATGAGCGGAAACGGGTTGGGTAAATTTTATAGGCACAAACAGCTTGCTACAAAAACCCGAGCCAATTCACTTCTTTCAGCGAACTGTATTGGGCGATGTCAACAAAATCCTGGTCGAGGCGAATTAATAGATGGGATCTCTTATAAATTATATTTAGAAATCTATCTTCCCCTGTTCCTCTTAAACAAATGGATCAGCCCCATCCCTACCAGGAATCCACCGATGTGGGCGAACCAGGCGACGCCCCCCATCTGGCGGCCGCTGAAGAGGCCGTTGATGAATTGGACCACGATCCAAAGACCAAGGACAAAGACGGCGGGGATCCGGATGATCTGGATGAAGAAGCCGAGCGGGACGAGGGTGAGGACCTTGGCATGAGGAAAGAGAAGAAGGTAGGCGCCAAGAACGCCGGAGACCGCGCCGCTGGCGCCGATCATCGGGACCTGGGAAGTGGCGTCGAGCAGGGCGTGGGAGTAGACCGCGGCGATGCCGCAGATAAGGTAGAAGAAGATGAAGCGGACATGCCCCATCACATCTTCTATGTTGTTCCCGAAGATCCAGAGGTAAAGCATGTTGCCGGCGACGTGCATGAATCCGCCGTGAAGAAACATGGAGGTAAAGAGGGAGGCGACGATCGGGACAGGAGATCGCCCGCTTTCAATGCCGTAAATCAGATTAAACGGAATGGCTCCATAGGTGAAAATCAGCGCCTCCGCGCGGGGGCCGAGCGAGGCCTCGTAAAAGAAGACCACGATGTTGGCGGCGATGAGGGCGATCGTAACAAAGGGGAAGGTCCGGGTCGGGAGGTCATCTTTGATCGGAATCATCTCAGTCGGTCCGATTCCCGCTTGCTTTCGGTTTTAAAACGGGGTCCGATTCCCGCGACCGCTGCGCCAGAAGAATTTCGGTTTCAACCCCCCAGAGGCCCTCTTCCTCCAGCCCTTCTTTCTGTTGAAAAAAGAGAAGCGCCCGGCGGGTCTGCGGTCCCCAGAAGCCGTCGGCCTCGTTCGCATAGAGACCCTCTTTTTTCAGAAGCTCCTGGATTTTTTTAACGGAAGGATCGGACCCCTCGACGACATTGAGCGTCCCGTCCCGTTGAAACGGCGGAGTCCCCCCTTCTATTTTTTTCCAGAGGAGAATGCCGCTTCCCTTCCACTTCTCCGCCAGACGCTGCAGCGAGATCGGCTTTCTTCCCTCGAGGGGATCGAGGAGGATCGCCTCTTCCCCTTCCACTTTCGCGAGCACCTGGTAATGAAGCCCCTTCTCATCCGCAGTGGAAAAAAGAAGGGGGGTATTCAGCAGCAGCACTTTTTTCAGATCGAGGGGGACGGCATAGGAGGCGAACCCTTTTTCCTTCAGCCCTTCAAGGAGCCCGTCCATCTCCTTCCCGCGCCAATCTTCTTCCGGAGAGAGGGGGGCCCAGAGATTCATCAGGGTGAGATAGGCCCCCTTTTCAGTTTCGGAAACCGACCCGACCCGGACGATCCCCTCCGGATCGAAAAGCGGCCGGGAGGAACTGCCGTCTGAAACCGGCTTCAACTCGGAGGCCGAAGGGGGAGGCACGGCGGGCGGGGATCCGATTTCAGGCGCCGCCGGAGCCACAGGATTTTCCTGCGGGAGGGACATCGCCTGCCTTCCTGAAAAAGGTCCCTCCTTCCGCGACCAGAGCAGCGCCAACAGGACCAGAAGCACCCCGAAGGAAAAAGCCCAATAGGGAACCCAGCGCCCTTCGGCCCTCCCCGTTCCGCCCGATGGGGCAGCGATCAGGTCCCCCTTCCGCAGTTCCTCGTTTGCCTGCTGAACGAAGGCGTCGGTCACATGGTTGGTGTCCGCGACGTAAGCCGCCAGAAGGGCCTGGTCCGCGACGATATTGATCAGCCGCGGGTAGCCCTGGCTGATCCGGTAGATCCGGTCGATCGCTTTCGAATCGAAACGGACCCTCTCTCCGGTGGCCGCCCCTTCCCCTAGGCGATCCCCCCCGGCCACCGCGACCCGGGCCTGAATGTACGCCGCCACCTCTTCCCGGTCCAGCGGCGCGATTTCATAGATGAGCGAGATCCGCTGCTTGAGCTGCCGCAGTTCTTTCATCGCCAGCTTCTCTTTCAACTCGGGCTGCCCGATCAAAAGGATCTGAATCAGCTTCTCCTGGTCGGTCTCCAGATTCGACAGAAGGCGGATCTCCTCCAGGCACTCGACGCTCAGGAGCTGGGCTTCGTCAATGATCAGGAGGGCATTTCCCCCCTGGGCCAGGAGGTCGAGAAGAAACCCGTTCAGCTCATCCAGGAGGACTTTCTTCGAATGACTCTCCCCCCGCAAACCGAAATCCTGATTGATGCTCTGGAGCAATTCGATGGTGGAGAGCTGCGGATTGAAGAGGAGGGCGGTCCGGACGGAAGGCTCGAGCTTGCTCAAAAGGAGCCGGCAGAGGGTGGTCTTTCCGGTGCCGACCTCGCCGATGATGACGATGAACCCCTTCCGCTCCTTGAGGCCGTAGAGGATGTGGGAAAAGGCTTCGTCATGTTTTTTGCTGAAGAAAAAAAACCGGGGATCGGGGGATAATTTAAAAGGAGGCTCGCTGAAACCGAAAAATTTAAGATACATCGTTCTCGATTGGCTGGCTATTGAAAAGGTACCTTTCGCATCCCAGACCGTCATTCCCGAGTGTTTCATCGGGAATCCAATTTATTAAGAATCGCAATCTCTGGATTCCCGCTTTCGCGGGAATGACAGATAAACCGTTTTCAACACCCTGGGGACTTCCAAGGCGTTTCTCGCAGAAGATGAAGACATCCGGTCAAGGGAGCGGATATCCGTTTCCATGGAGGTCTTGATAGCGGATCAATGTCTGCTTCTGGACGACCGTTCCGGCCGGAAGCCCCTTTCGGATGCGGAGGCTGATGGAGAAGGTCCGCTTTTGCTGCGGTCCGAGGTCGTTCATCTTCCAGACCCACTTTTTCCCTTCTCCCTCGGTCGGCTCCGGATCGGCATGGACAAACTCCAACTCCGGGGGGATCATTTCGGTCACGACCACATTTTTTGCCAAACCCGACCCGGTATTCGTCACCGTGGACTGGTAGGAGATCACCCCTCCCGGAAGGTTGTCGCGCGACTGAAGCTGCGTCTGGACCACCACCATCGGAAGGCTCAACAAAAGGGGGCGGGCCGCGCTCGACAAGGTTTTTCCATCCCGCTTTGACTGCGCATCAAGCCGGATCTCCAGCTTCTCCCCGTCCCGGCCGACCGGGACTTTGACGCCGACCAGGATTGGAAAGTTCTCGCGGGTTCCGAGCAGGGGGGTTTCCAAAATCGTCGGTTCCGCCGATTGAAAAAGACCGTCCTGGTTTCGGTCATAGTAGAGGGTCAGGCCGGAGACAACCCCCTCCCCCTTCAGGGAAAAATTGTCCGGTCCGTTTCCAAGATTGGTCAGGGTGAAGGGGAGATAGACATGGTCGCCCGAAACGACGCGGAGCTCTTCTTTCGATCCCTCGACCCGGACCGAGGAGACCTGGGTCACGGAGACCGGCGGGGAGAGGAACGGCACTTCCCCCCCGACCGACGCCACAAAAAGACCCCGGTTTAGAATTTGCTGGCCGGCCGGCGTTTCATCGCCGACCTTGAAAACGACCTCGATCTTCTGGTTTTCCTTTGATTTGATTCCGGAGAGGTTCCAGTAGATCGCCCGGCCCGACGATTCGACCTTTTCAGGCTGAGGAGAGGCGGAAAGAAAAACCAGGGAGGGATGGTAATTGTAGCGGACCTTCACTTCTTTCGCCTCCGCGCCTCCGTTGTTCCCCAGGAAGATCGTATAGCGGACCTCTTCGCCCGGCTTCGCCCGGTCGCGGTCGGAATGGTACTCGCCATGAAGGAGCGGCGCCGTCGCCGTGATGGTTTTCCGGACCCACTGAAAGCTGTTCCGGTCGAAGCGGGAGGCGATCTTGATCTCGAAGGTTTTGCTCTGATTGTCGGTCAAGTGGGTCGGCAGATGGACGCGGAGCCGCGCTCGGTACGATTGATCGGGCTGAAGCGGCGGGGTCGCCTGAATTTCCTCCTTCGATCGGCCGCCGTCTTCCGCAAAAAAGAGGGGCCGGAACTCGATCGGGAAGGTAGAGTCGAGGGTAAAGGAATCCTCGCCGTTTCCACGGTTGGTAATAATCAACGGAAACTCGATCTCATCGCCGGGATATCCCCGCTTTTCATCCGACGGAGGCTCCACCCGAAGCTCGGCCACCTGCGGAATCACCAGTAAAAAACCCTCGGCCGGTCTGGAAACGGGGGCGAGGGGGGACGGCTTTTCGGGAGGCGGCGCCTTTTCAGCCGATCCCTCCTTGATCGGAGGTGGCGCGCCTTTGGCCGCCTTCTCTTCCGGCCTTTTCTTGCCGACGATCCCGGCTTCCCTGGAAACAATGAGTTTCTCCAGCTTTGGGATCAGCGGGCTTCCCGGAAACTCCTTCTGGATTTGGGAGAGGGCGTTTTTGCTCTTTTCAACCTGGTTGGTTTCCAGGTAGGCGCGGCCGAGCCAGAAATGAGTCAGATCACGGATCTTGCTTTGAGGGAATTGGCCCAACAGCTCTTCAAAAAGGGGAACCGCCTTCTCCGGATTTTTTTTCCCCATCCAGTCGTGCCCCTCGAAAAAGAGGGTGCTGTCGTCTTTTCCGGCGGCCCAGACGGGGGAAGAGGTCGAGTCAGTTAAAGAAAGCGAACAGAAAACAAGAAGAAAAAAGAGGGGGAGGAGATATTTTTTCCCTCTCAGAAAGGCTCTACCGGCAAAAACTGAACTGTTCAAGCTCAAGGCGCTCCTTCTGAGGGGAAAACAGCGAAGAAACAATCGAATACATCTCGAAAAGGCGTTTAAACTTAAACATACTTTCCATTTTTTGTCAACAAATACCCCTTTTTGGCACGCTCAAATAATGAACCAGGAATGAGGACCCGGGATGAGAAATCAACGTCTTTTAGTCTCATTTGAATGGGGCAACTCTCAACCTTGATGGTCTCGTAAAAAGTCTATTTTGTCACCCTGAACGAAGTGAAGGGTCTTTCTAGCTATTTGACAATACAAGATTCTTCGCTTTGCTCAGAATGACAAATTCGGCGGTTTCCGACTTTTTACGACTGCATCATCCTTGATCCTTCCCGTCAATCTTGTTAAGATGGGCTTCCCTTCCGTGAGGTTTTTATTGTCTGAACAGGAACCGATTGATCAGAAGCCCGATCTTTTCCCCAATCCCGAAGGGCCGAGCCGGCCCCGCCCCGGAGGAAAAGAGCCTCCGTCCAGCGGGGTGGTCCCCATGCGGGGACGGGTGGCCCAAATTCTATGGATCGCCTTCCGGATCTGCCTCAGCTATTTTCTCTATATGATCGGTTCCACCCTCCTCTCCCGCGAGCGAAGCGCCCGCTGGAAAGCGTCCCTCCATCAAAAAAACGCCGTCCGTCTCCAGCAGACCGCACTCTCCCTGAAAGGGCTGCTGATCAAGGTCTGCCAGTTCATGAGCGCCCGGGTCGATCTTCTTCCCGAAGCGTATACCCAGACCCTTTCACTGCTTCAGGATCAGGTTCCCCCCGCCCCCTACCCCGAGATCAGGGCCCGGTTCATCGATGAACTCGGCGAGCCGCCCGAAGCGATCTTCCTTCGCTTCAACGAAATTCCCCTTGCCTCCGCCTCGCTCGGGCAGGTCCATGAGGCGATTCTCAAAGAGCCGTTTAAGTCGGAGGAAGGGAACCGGGTGGCGGTGAAGATCCAGTATCCCGAGATCGAATCGATTGTCGAGACCGACTTGAAGGCGATCCGATGGATATCATGGGCGCTTCAAAAAATTTTTACCAATATCCGCTTTGACGTTCTTTACAGCGAGTTTTCGAAGATCGTCCATCAGGAGCTCAATTATATCGTCGAGGCCCGCCAGGCGGAGCAGTTCCAGAAAAACTTCGCCGACGACCCCCGCATCGTTGTTCCGAAGGTGGTCTGGTCCTACACCACGCAGCGGGTCCTGACCCTTCAATTCGTGGAGGGGATTAAAATCAGCCAGCTCGATGAGATCCGGCAGGCCGGGATCGACACCAAACAGGTGGCGACGCTGCTGGTGGAATCGTACATGAAGCAGATCCTGCAGCATCGGTTTTTCCACGGCGACCCGCATCCCGGAAACCTTTTTGTCCAGCCGGGTCCGCGTCTGGTCTTCGTCGATTTCGGGCTGATGCAGCAGATCGGCGCCGGGATGCATCGGGGGATGGAGAAGATGATCGTCTCCATCATCGACCGGGATATTGCCGGAATCGCCCAGGCCCTGCTCGACCTCGGCTTTATCGCCCGGAGCGAAAAGCTGCAGGACATCGAAAAGGTCGTCTACTTTTTCATGGACCGCTACCGCGATATCTCCCCCCGCTCGTTCCGGAAAATCACCCTGACACAGATCGCACAGGACCTGGAAACCCTTTTTCACGTCTACCCTTCGCTTCAGGTTCCGAACCACTTCATCCTGGTTGGACGGACCGCCGGCATGCTCAACGGCCTCTGCTCCCAGCTCGATCCCGATCTGAACATCATCGAACTGGCCAAGCCGTATGCCAGGCAGTTCATCCAGTCCCCCGACTGGAGCCTCCTGTTCTTCACCAAGGGGAAAGAGCTCCTCTCGGCGCTCCTTGACCTGCCGGTCGCGCTGAGAACCTTCCTGGACCTTTCCAACAGCGGGCAATTCCGGACCCGGATGAACTCGGAAGACCTCACCGGTATCCTGACCAAAATTTACAAGCTCGGCTACCGGACCGTTCTGGCGGGATTTATCGTGACAATGTTTTTCCTTTATAGTAATCTGGTCCGAAGTTTTAACAGTCCGGAAGGAATTCTCCTGAGCGCGTTGATCGCCCTGCCGCTGCTGGCCCTGATTTTTTCTTTTGTCAAAGGAGGCACATGAACTTTTTCACCCGTCTCTCCCGGAATCGGAGGGAGCCGCTCTCCTTCGCCCCGGAAAAGAGTCCTTCTCATTGCGGGAAGAAAATCGGCTTCGTCCTCCTGTCTGCAGTTCTCGGAACCGCATTTCTCCAATCGGGCTGCAGCGGGCCTTCTGGCAAAGAGCTGGCCGAGGCGCAGAAAGCCTATGAGCGGAAGGACTACAACCGGGCGCTGGCGCTGAGCGACGCCATCCTTCAGAAGACGCCCGCCTCGCTCCCCGCGCATCGGATCAGGGCGCTCTCCTATGTAGCGGAAGGGTCGGTCGAGTCGGCCTTCAACGATTACGATTCGGTCGAGAAAAAATATCCCGAGATCGCCCCGCAGCTTCTCAAGGAGATCGCGATCGGCGCCATCCAGCAGTCGATGACCCATGAAAACTATTTTGTCCGGAGCGCCGCGGTCAAGGCGGTCGGAGAGATGGGAGATCCCCAGTTCGCCGCGCTGATCATTCCGGGATTGAGGGACACGGCGCCGTTCGTCCGGTTCTTCACCGTCGAATCGCTCGGCCAGTTGGGCGGCCCCGACACCCTGAAGCTCCTCCTGGCGGCGGGGAAAGACCCCGACGGGATGGTCCGGGTGGCGGTGGTCAAGACCCTCGACGAGATGGCGGACACCAAAGACGGGGGCTCGGGCGGGGTCGAAATCAACCACGTCCTCGCCACGTTCATCAACGATTCCGACATCACCGTCCGGCTCTTCGCCCTGGCCGGAATGGCGAAGCGGGGAGACGGCCAGGCTTTTTCTCAACTGGTCGAGGCGATCGGCGCCCTTCCGCCGCAGGCGCATGCCGCGGCCGCCGCCGCGCTCGGACGGAGTAAAAACCCCGCCGCCGTTCCGCTCCTCGTTAAATTTATCGGCAACACCGACGGCACCCTCCGAATGTATGCCGCCGAGGCGATGGGAGAGCTCTCCTCCCCCGATCTCTTTGCCCCCCTCTCTAAAGCGATCGCCGACTCCGATCCCGCGGTTCGCGGGGCCGCCGCCACCTCTCTGGGAAAATTGGGGGACGCCCGGGCCGTTCCGTTTCTGACCCAGGCGCTCCAGGATCCCGACCCGATCGTCCGGGTCTCCGCGGGAGAAGGGCTCCGGCGTCTTGGAAAAAAAGAGACCGCTGTTTTCCAGGCGGCCCTCTCCGAGAAGGACTACGCCGTCCGACACTTTACCATCGGCTCGCTCCGCAAAGTCGGCGGGAAGGAAGAGATCCCCCTCCTGGAAAAAGCATCGAAAGACGAGGCGCCGCGGGTCCGCATCGCCGCCATCCGGGCGATCGGCGAGATCGGCGGGCCGGAAGCGATTCCGATCCTGAAGGAGAGCCTGAAAGATCCCGACCTTTCGGTCCGGACCTACGCCGCCGGAAACGTCGGCCGGGTATTGAATAGAGCCGCTGGAAAAGATGTGAAAAGAGGAGGGTGAAGGATTGCTCAAAGGACTTTTTTTCATTCTCCTGCTTGGGGGGACTTTTTCGGCCGGCTTTTACCTCGGCGCCTCCGGCACCCAAGAGATCAAGCAGCATTACACCCGTCTGAAAGAGGAGATGACGGTGAAAACCCGCGGCCTCGAAGCCGAGGTCTCTTCGATGCGGGCCCGTTTAAACCTGGTCGAGGCGCGCGACTTCCTCGGCCTCGCCCGAACCGACATTCGGAATAAAAACTTCACCGACGCCGAGTTTAAAATCAAAAAAGCCGAAGAGCGGGTCGATAAAGCCATCTCCCTCTCCCCCGAATCCCAGAAAAAAAAGCTCCTCCCCTTCCAAACCAAAATCGAAGAGATCCGCCAGGGTCTCCAGCGCAACGGCGCCCGGATCAACGGCCAGATCGAAGCGGTGGAAAAAGACCTGGAAAAGATCACCGGGTAAGGACACGCCCTCTCCTACGTGCTGATTACGACCGAATTGGACGAGCCGCCCGCCCTCTCTTTCGACGCCGATTTCAAAGCAATGGGACCGACGGTCATCCACTGAGGCCTTTTCAAGAGCTTTTCCAACTGACGTGTTTTCCGGCAGGTAACGACCTTGAAAGAAAAGTTGCCTAAGCAAACACCAGCCGTCCTTTCGGTTTAGGGATAGGACGACCCAATTCTTTCGCGCTCTCGATCCACTCTTGAATCACAACTTCCGCATTGGAAAGGGCTTCTTGGTAGGTAGCGCCGTCCGCCATGCATCCCGGCAATTCCGGAACTTCGGCGATAAACGCCTCGTCCTCATTACTCCAGTAGAGAATGACTTCATATTTAACCATCCTGTTTGCCTCCTAATTTGTATTTTAAGATAATATTGCGAACTTGTTTCACTTGATAAGGTTTGGCTTTAGACCTTTTGGGTTGTAAATTCAAAATCTCCTCAATTCCCTCTTTCGTGAAGATATGGTGACTCCCGCAGATACGTTCTTGAAATTCCAAATGGCTGAGCAACCGACATAATCCAGAAAAAGAAATATTCGCGTCTGAAATTCCCTGTAGAATTTGCGACAAAAGCTTCGAGGATTGACTCAAGACCTATTCTCTCAATTCTTACTTCAGTGCCGGCATGAAGATTATGAATGTGAACGGAAGTATACCAAAAATCAGAAGAGGTTTCTATATGAGGGGAGGGACAATAAGGCGAAGAGACGGCTCAAGTGTTTTAAGACTGCTGAGGTGTTGCAAAGTAGCCCGAAAGTAACCTATCCAAATTTGTATTCCCTCACGCCCTCTCTTTCGACGCCGATTTCAAAGCAATGGGGCTGACGGTCATCCACTGAGACCTCTTCAAGAGCTTTTCTATCTGACACGTTTTTTTCGGCAGAAGATCGAATCCGAAGAAGGTTTTCTTTCTCTCGACATCGCCTGTTAACGGGTGACCCCTGGCGTCTCTCCTTTCATCTTTCGGGTTGAATATTCTATCCTGCCCAATCATCACTCAAGAAATCAGCCTCGACACGCCCAAACCGATCAGCTTACAGATCCTTTGACAGCAATCTCAACTTGAGATAAGATGACGTTGTGCACATCATCACGAAGAAGAGGCTGATCGCGTTCTCCAAAAAACATCCTGATGCACGCGACCCCCTCAATCGGTGGCACGCCATTGTCAGGAAAACCGATTACCCTTCATTCGCCGCCCTGAAGATCACGTTCCCTTCGGCCGATCTGGTGGGGGGATTTACTGTCTTCAATATAGGAGGCAACAAGTATCGTTTGATCGTCGCCATTCACTACAACCGGAAGAAAGTCTACATCCGGCATCTGCTCACACACGCAGAGTACGATCGAGGAAACTGGAGGAAATAAATCATGCCTGCTAAATTGATCCAAGAAGCCAACGCGGAATATCGCAGGATTCGCCGGCTTGTCCCGCTTGGCATCCTGCGCACTGAGGCCGAATACAAGAAGGCGGTCGCCGTTCTCGATGAAATCCTCGACGAAACCGGCCAAAACGAAGAGCACCCCATGGCCGAGCTGGCCGAAGCGCTCGCCTTATTCATTCAATCCTATGAGGAGGCTCATGTTGACATCCCTGATGTGACTGGGCCGGAAGCCCTGAAGGCGCTCATGGAAGAGCACGGTCTCGGTCAATCCGGTCTGCCTGAAATCGGAAGCCAGGGGATCGTTTCCGAAATCCTGTCTGGCAAACGGGAACTGAACATTCGACAAATTCGGCGCCTGGCCAAGCGGTTCGGGGTCTCACCCGCCGTGTTCATTCCGTCGCCAAAAGAAAAATGATAAAACCCGATCCCACGCTGCTGAAAGAGAAGATCCACTTCTGCGAGGTAGACAACCTTTAAATGAGGTTGGACGCTCACGAAAAATACCCGGAAAGTAGTAGCCTTTTTCAAGATTCAGTATAAAGTTATCAATGCCTGGCATTTCGATTCTCAGTAGCGTCAAGAATTACGTATGGTGTCCCTGGAACTTATGGCCGACGATTAGTTTTTCCCATGGTGGTTACTATGACTGAACCAAAAAGTAAGGATTAAAGATTTGACCCTTTCTTTTATTCGCAATTTCTTCCTGAAGTCAGCGATTGAAGAAAATTGATGAATGGAGTAGATTGCACCTAAATGAAATAATGCTGTTGCGAACAGGTTGATATGTGACGGCCCAGATCATCAAGATTCAAGACGCGACCCCAAGTAAAGTACTCCCCATTATCAAGACAAAAAAAGGGCTTGTATAAGGTGTGTTTTAGGAACCTGCACGGGTTTAAGTTTTAATCTTTCTTTAGCATAAACTTCATAGGGTGTCTGATATCCCAGAGATTGATGAAGCCTTTCCTGATTGTAAAAATAAAAGTATTTTCCAAGGTGGGTCCGTGTTTCTTTAACAGTTTGATAACTGTGTAAATAAACTTCTTCGTATTTGACCGTCCGCCATAACCGTTCCACGAAAATGTTATCAAAAGCGCGGCCTCGACCATCCATACTGATTTTGATCCCTCTGGCTTCGAGAATCTTGATAAAGTCAACACTCGTGAACTGAACCCCTTGGTCGGTATTGAAAATCTCAGGCGTGGAAATTAAAAGCGCCTGCTCTAAAGCAATTAAGCAGAACTCCTTGTCCAAGGCCATTGAAATCTCCCAGGAAAGAACGTACCGGCTATACCAGTCCATGACGGCGATTAAGTAAACAAAGCCGGTGCCCAGCCGTATGTAGGTAATATCCGTACTCCAGACTTGATTGGGCCGGTCGATTGCGAGCCCCCTTAACAAGTACGGGTACTTCCGATGTCCCTTGGACCCCTGGCTTAGTCGGGGCTTCGGATAAACCGCTTCCAGAGCCATTTTTCTCATGATCCGGCGGACCCTCTTGGGGTTCATTCATACTCCTGCCGCCTCAGCCAGGCCGTCATTCTCAGCACCCCGTAGTAGGGCGTCATGGTGTATTGTTCGTCAATCCGATTCATTAATTCCAAATTGAGGGAATCCTCTCCCTCCGGCTGATAGTAATAAGCCGCTCTGGAAAGCCCTAACAGATCGCATTGGCGGTCAATCGAAATCATGGGATGCTTAGGTTCAATACAGGCCCTTTTGGTTTTAACCAAGGATTTGAGACTTTTTTTTAAGCCAGTCCAGTTCCACTTTCAACTGGCCGATTTGTTTGTACAGCTCAGATTCCAGCTCTTCATTTTCTTTTTCGGTTTTTTC
>Ga0080064_1000870_pt1 | contig 71164 bp, 58 predicted proteins | sample Subgrocontami54m_FD_69260 | JGI IMG/M metagenome (GOLD analysis project Ga0080064, IMG submission 69260) | Subsurface groundwater microbial communities from S. Glens Falls, New York, USA - GMW46 contaminated, 5.4 m (SPADES assembly) (version 2) ...
GGTCTTTGGGCGAGGTCGAAACGGCTCCCAATGATTCCGGCTTCGCGCCCGGCGATTTGGTGGTCGGCATCGTGCGCCGCCCCGACCCGGTGCCGTGCCCCGCCTGCGCTGCCGGCGAATGGGACATGTGCCGCAACGGCCAATATACCGAACGCGGCATCAAGCAGCGCAACGGTTTCGGCGCCGAGCGCTTTCGCCTTGAGGCCGAATTCGCCCTCAAGGTTGACGCCAAGCTCGGCATTCTTGGCGTGCTAGTGGAGCCGGCCAGTATTGTCGCCAAGGCCTGGGACCATATCGAAGGGATCGGCCGGCGCGCGCGCGTCTGGGAGCCGAAGACGGTGCTGGTCACCGGGGCGGGACCGATCGGCCTGCTGGCGGCGTTGCTCGGCGCGCAACGCGGGCTCGCGATCCATGTCTTCGATCGCAACGATCAGGGGGCCAAGCCCGCGCTCATCCGTGAGCTGGGCGGGACGCCTCACTTGAGCCTCGAGAGCGCCCGCGACCTGCGTCCCGACATCGTGATCGAATGCACCGGCGCCGCGCCTGTCATCCGCGACGTCCTCGGCATCACCGCGCCCGCCGGCATCGTCTGCCTCACCGGCGTCACCGCGCCGGGCAAACGTTTCGATCTCGACATCGGCTTGATCAACCGCACCCTGGTGCTCGACAACGACGTTGTGTTCGGCACCGTCAATGCCAACCGCAAGCACTACCAGATGGCGGGGGAGGCGCTGCTGCGCGCCGATGCGGATTGGCTTGGCCGCCTGATTACCCGCCGCGTGCCGCTTGAGCGCTGGCGCGAGGCACTCGAACATCGGTCCGGCGACATCAAAGTCGTCATCGATTTTCCGCGGTAGCCGCTATGCCGTCCCGCATCGAAGATTATGCATTGATCGGCGATTGCGATGCCGCCGCCTTGGTCGGACGCGACGGCTCGATCGACTGGCTGTGCTGGCCGCGTTTTGATTCCGACGCCTGCTTTGCGGCCCTTTTGGGTACAAACGAGCACGGCCGCTGGCTGATCGCGCCGACCGATGCCAGCGTCCGCATCACCCGTCAGTACCGCCGCAAGACCCTGATTTTAGAGACGCGCTTCGAAACTGCCGACGGCGCAGTCATGCTGATCGATTTCATGCCGATGCACCAGAAACATTGCCACATCGTACGTCTGCTGGTCGGCGAGCATGGCGAAGTGCCGATGCACACTGAGTTCGTGCTGCGCATGGGTTACGGGTCGGTCGTGCCCTGGGTATCGCGCTTGGAGGACCAAACGCTACGAGCCGTCGCCGGACCCGACATGGTGGTGCTGCGGACCGCCGTGCATCTGGTCGGAGAAAACATGAAGACCGTCGGCGATTTCACCATCAAAGCCGGCGACATTGTTCCATTCGTTATGACCTACGGCGACTCGCACTTGCCGCCGCCGGAGTCGATCGACGCGCAAACCGCGCTGCACGACACCGAAACCTTCTGGCGCGACTGGTCGTCGAAATGCCGTCCGTCCGGGCACTGCTCGGAAGCCGTGTTGCGCTCGCTGATCACGCTGAAGGCGCTGACCTATCGGCGCACCGGCGGCATCGTGGCGGCGCCGACCACTTCCTTGCCGGAGCAGATCGGCGGCGTGCGCAACTGGGACTACCGCTATTGCTGGTTGCGCGACGCCACGCTCACGCTGCTCGCGCTGATGAATGCCGGCTATTACGACGAAGCTGAGGCTTGGCGCGAATGGCTGTTGCGTGCGGTGGCCGGCAGTCCGGAGCAGTTGCAGATCATGTACGGCATCGGCGGCGAGCGGCGCCTGCTGGAGTGGGAAGTGCCGTGGCTGGCGGGCTATGCGGGCTCCAAGCCGGTTCGCGTCGGCAATGCCGCCCATTCCCAGCGCCAGCTCGACGTCTTTGGCGAGATCATGGATGCCAATCATCAGGCCCGGCACGGCGGTCTTGCCACCTCCGAATCTGGCTGGGCCGTGCAACGTGCTTTGCTCGACTATCTCGAGCGCATTTGGCACGAACCGGACGAGGGGATCTGGGAATTCCGCGGCGCGCGGCGGCATTTCACCTATTCCAAGGTGATGGCCTGGGTGGCCTTCGACCGGGCGATCAAAAGCGCGGACGGCTTCGGGCTCGAAGGTCCGGTCGCGCGCTGGCGCGCGGTGGCCGACCAGATTCACCGCGAGGTCTGCGCGAAAGGGTTCGACAGCGAGATCGGGAGTTTCGTGCAGTCCTATGGATCGAAACAACTCGACGCCAGCCTGCTGCTATTGCCCGCGGTGGGATTTCTGCCGCCAGACGATCCGCGCGTGCACGGCACCGTCAAGGCGATCGAGCAGCGGCTGATGGTCGACGGATTTGTCATGCGCTACGACACCGCCGCGAGCGATGACGGTCTGCCGCCGGGCGAGGGCGTGTTTCTCGCCTGCAGCTTCTGGCTGGTCGACGCCTATGTACTGCTCAATCGCTGGCAGGATGCTCACACCCTGTTCGAGCGGCTGCTGGCATTGCGCAACGATGTAGGTTTGTTGAGCGAGGAATATGACCCCCGCTCCGGGCGGCTGGTCGGCAACTTCCCGCAGGCGTTCAGCCATGTCGCGCTGGTCAACAGCGCATTCAACCTGACGCGTTCTGCCAAACCGGTGAAGCAGCGTTCGGAAGCGGAATCCGAAAAAATGCCCGTCGCCGATCCGGTCGCATAACGCGCGCCCGCTACAGCGCCATGCCGCCGTCGACCGGGTGGGCTTGTCCGGTGATGTAGCTTGACTCGTCAGAGGCGAGAAAGACCGCAAGCCACGCCACTTCCGCAGGCCGCCCGAGCCGGCCCATGGGCTGGCGGTCGATGAAGCTTTGCCGTACCGCATCGACGCTCTGGCCGGTGGCTTGCGAGACATCGCCGATGCGTCCGCCGAGCGAGGGCGATTCGATAGTGCCCGGGCAGATGGCATTCACCCGGATGCCCTGTTTGATAAAGTCGGCTGCAACCTGTTTGGTCAGCCCGATCACCGCCGCCTTGGTGGCGCCATAGGCGTAGCGGTTGGGCACGCCGCGGATCGACGATACCACCGAGGAAATATTGACGATCGATCCGGCCTTGTTCTGTAACATGCCGGGCAGGAACGCCTTGATCGTGCGGTGCATCGACTTCACGTTCAGATCGAAGGAGAAATCCCAGTCCTGTTCCGAGCAGTCGAGCACGCTGCCCTGGTGCACAAAGCCCGCGCAATTGACCAGCACGTCGATCGGCCCGACCGTCATGGCGAGCGCCTCGACCGCATCGCTGGAGCGCACGTCGAGCTGGAAATGCCGGGCGCCCTTGATGTCGCGCAGCTTGTCCGCATCGAGGTCGGTCGCGATCACCTTGGCGCCTTCGGTCACGAACAGTTCTGCGATGGCGCAGCCGATGCCCTGGCCGGCCGCGGTGACAAGCGCCACTTTGTTGTTCAACCGTCCGGTCATTGTGCTTGGCCCTGTAAGGCGTATTCGAGAAAACCCGCTCGTGTCGAGAAAGGTTCCTGAGGCTTAAGCCGGGGGACGCTTGAGGTTCTCGCGAAACAGGCTGTTGAGCTCGGCCGATGGGGTTCCTTCGGCGAGGCCATCGAAGCGGCCCGCATCGGCGATCCGCTTTGCTGCGCGGGTAAAGCCGCCCCACGCCGCGCGCGCCAGCGCGCCACCGGTGCTGATGCGCCGTGCCCCGAGCGCCGCCAGATCGTTGACGGTGAGATCGCTGGCGCCGCCCATCAATACGTTGACCGGCTTGGGCGCAACCGCCTCAATCACCGCGGCAATCTGCGCCCGCGTCTTCAGGCTGGGCGCGTAGAGCACGTCGGCGCCGGCCGCTGCATAGGCGCGCAGCCGGCGGATGGTCTCGTCGAGGTCCGGCTGGCCGACCAGGAAACATTCTGCGCGGCCCACCAGCAAAACATCTTCGCCGGTGCGGTCGATTGCGGCGCGGGCGACGCGAAGGCGGGCGACCGCCTCCACGAGGTCGTAGAGCGGTTTTTCTTTGTTGCCGGTGGCGTCTTCGATGGACAGCCCGGCGACGCCGGTCTCGACACAGCGCCGCATATTGTCGGCTAGCCCATCGAGAGAATCGGCATAGCCGCGCTCGAAATCCGCATTCACCGGCAGATCGGTGGCTGCGACCAGTTCACGCAGATGCGCCAAAACCTTGTCCACCGGCACCGCGCGGTCGGGATAGCCTTGCGAAAAGGCAAAGCCGGCGCTGGTGCTGGCCAATGCCTTGAAGCCGAGATGCGCCAGATAGCGCGCACTGCCGGTATCCCAGGGATTGGGAATGACGAAGCAGCCGGACTCGTGGAGCTTGCGGAAGGCGCGGCGCCTGTCGGCGAGGGTGGGCATGGTGGCTCCTTGCTGTACCACCCGACGGCGCGGGTGCCAGCGGGACGCCGAAGAGGGGTACGAACAGTGGCGCACGATTGACCCGCGGCGCACAATAGGTTTCAACACGGCCGCTTAAAATTGGCGAGTCATGAGAAGGGGGAGCACGATGACATCCAACCGCGCTTGGGTCGTCTGGGCTTTGGGGTTGGCAGCGGCGGCCGGCGCATTCCTGTCGAGCCACTCGATCTGGCCGCCGCATCCGACGGTGCCGCAACCCACCGAGGCGCAACTTCCTTTTCTCATCGGCATAGCGGTTGCCGAAGCGCTCGCACTCGGCGCCGGTGTGGTGTTCCTGCTGTCCGGTTGGCGCCATGTGGAGCGGCTGACCGCACTGGCGCCGTGGGTCCGATGGGCCAGCTTCCTGTCGGTCGGCTGGCTGCTGGTCTCGTGGTGGCCGCACGATAACCTGCATATTCATCACGCACTCAACCTGTGGCCGCTTATCGCGATTGAGTACGGATTCCACATCAGCTTGATGGCCTGCGGTGCGATCCTGGCCTATGCCTTCTTCCGCCTGAGCACGGCGCGCGTGTAGAACCCGGCCGGAAACCGCGCGGAGCGTCGCACAACATTCGTGGCGCTGACCGCGGCCAGCTTGCCGTGCCAGCGGCGCAGGTGTCGCTGGCCGCAATCGGGATCTCGCAGCATTGGCAATCTTGTCGCGGCTGACGGGCGACGTCACGATGCCCCGCGGGCTATTGATCGAAGCGGCCGGCCAAAATTACAGACCCAAACTGATTTTGCGCCGGTGGGGTTTGTCACAGTCGCAATTCACACTTGCCGGCAAGCTGAGACGATGTATTCTTGAATAGGCTGTGTACACGTCTGTGGGGGGCGTCATGTTCAAGAATATGTGCCGTGTTGTGGCGTGTGCGTCTGCATGCGTTGCGATACTTGGATTTTGGTCATCGGCAAGCGCCGCGCCGGTCGAGTATGTCAAGATCTGCTCGGACTACGGCGCCGGGTTTTACTACATACCGGGCACCGATACCTGCCTCAAACTGAGTGGCTTCGTCAGGCCCGATGAACGCAGCAACAGCAATGGCGATTGGGGCTGGAACGTCCAAGGGCTGGGGTATCTCGGCTCGGTTTCGACGTCCTCATTCGGCAGCAATTTCGATACCAACGTGATCGGCGGCCGCGCCGCCGCCGGCATCAGGCTGCCGGGTCAGTTCCGCTTGCAGGGCGACCTCCAGGGCGAGGGCACCGGCACCTACTGCCCGCTTTGCGGCGAGCGGTCCTACTTTGCCGGCGGCATTCATGTGGATTGGAACGTCATCAGCAATGTTGACATCGGGCTTTTCGGCGGCTTCGCGAATATCAATCCGACATTCTCTGCTCCGAAAAGCGACTACACCTTTCTCGGGGTCGAGGCACGCTACTTCACGATGAATTGGATGGTGGGCGGGCAGGTCGGCCGCCTGGACGTCAGCAACGGACCGGGGACTCTCACGGACGCCTGGTTTGCCGAAGGCCGCTTGCGGTTCTCGGTCGGCTACATGTTCAATGTACCGGGATTGCAGAACCTCGGGTTTGGCGCAAACCTCGGTTATGCCTCCGGCAACCTTTCCGGCACCGCGGTGAGCGCCGAGACCCGCCATTGGGGCCTCTCGCTCGGTTACCGGTTTCGGGATACGCCGCTCACCGGCTTCGTCGGCTATCATGGCTACACCAACAGCATCGGACCCCTGGGCACCGTCTGGAATGAACACATTGTCAAGGCTGGCGTGAAGGTTGATTTTGGCACGCCCGGATCGACGGTGCCGATCGAGCCGATGGCGCCGCTGCCGACCGTGTTGCGGACGATGATGACGTTCTGATCTGTGATCGCGCCCGGCTGAGCAAGGCGTTGCGCGGTACCGCCGCTAGCGGCTGCGCCGTGAATGTTGGTGAGTGACTGCCTAGTACAGCGTTTCCAAGGTTCGAATCATATCGCCGTCATTCACCCAGCCTCGTCCTGAGGAGCCCGCCGAGCGTTAGCGAAGGCGGGCGTCTCGAAGGACGGCCACAAGCGAGACCGTGCCACAGGCCATCCTTCGAGACGCCCTCGCTACGCTCGGGCTCCTCAGGATGAGGTCAGTAAGTCTGGATTCCATTCGATAGGTTTCATGGAATCGATGGTCTAGTGACTGTCTCTCGGCACGCTTTTTTGCGCGACCCGTTGATACTTGACCGCGGGCTTCAACACCATGCCGTCGGCCAGCTGGTCCACCATTGCGCGCTGGATCTCCTGCCACGGCGTCTGGCTTTCCGGATAGGGATAGCCGCCTTGGCTCTCCAGCGCCGCGCGCCGCCGCGCCAGCTCGTCCTCGGCGACCAGCATGTCGGCGGTGCCTTTGTTGAGGTCGATGCGCACGCGATCTCCGGTTCGCAGCAGCGCCAAGCCGCCGCCGGCCGCCGCTTCCGGCGAGGCATTGACGATCGACGGCGAGGCCGAAGTGCCGGACTGCCGGCCGTCGCCGATGCAGGGCAAGGACGTGATGCCCTGTTTGATCAGCGCCGCCGGCGGCTGCATGTTCACCACCTCGGCCGACCCGGGATAGCCGATCGGGCCTGTGCCGCGCATGAACAAGAGCGTGCATTCGTCGATGCCGAGCGCCGGATCGTCGATGCGCCGGTGATAGTCCTCCGGGCCGTCGAACACCACGGCGGGGCCCTCGAAGGCATTCGGGTCGTTCGGATTAGACAGGTAACGGTCGCGAAATTCTTCGGAAATGCCGCTGATCTTCATGATCGCGGAGGCGAACAGATTGCCCTTGAGCACTTTGAAGCCGGCGGCCTTCTTCAGCGGCTGGTCATAGGGCCGGATCACGTCGGCGTCCTGCACGAAGGCCTTGGCGACATTCTCACCCAAGGTCTTGCCGTTGATGGTGGGCGCGTCGGCGTGAATGCGGCCGGTCTTCATCAATTCATGCAGGACGGAGGGCAGGCCGCCGGCACGGTAATAGTCCTCGCCGAGATATTTGCCGGCCGGCTGCATGTCGACCAAGAGCGGCACCTCGTAGCCGATGCGTTCCCAGTCCTCGATGCTCACCTCCACGCCGATATGGCGGGCGATGGCATTGATGTGGATCGGCGCATTGGTCGAGCCGCCGATCGCCGAGCAGGCGACGATGGCGTTCTCGAACGCGGCGCGGGTGAGGATGTCGGACGGCTTGATGTCCGCGTGCACGATCTCGACCGCGCGGCGGCCGGTCTCGTAGGCGATCTGCCCGCGCTCGCGATAGGGCGCGGGAATGGCGGCGCAGCCCGGCAGCGACATGCCAAGCGCTTCCGCCAGCGCGTTCATGGTGGAGGCGGTGCCCATGGTGTTGCAATGGCCGATCGACGGCGCCGACGCCGCGACCAAATCCATGAACTCCTTGTAGTCGAGCCGGCCGGCGGCGTGCTCCTGGCGCGCCCACCAGATCACAGTGCCGGCGCCGGCGCGCTCGCCCTTCCACCAGCCGTTCAGCATCGGCCCGCCCGACAGCACGATCGCCGGCAGATTGACGGTGGCGGCCGCCATCAGCGCGGCGGGCGTGGTCTTGTCGCAGCCCGTGGTCAGCACCACGCCGTCGAGCGGATAGCCGAACAGCACCTCGACCAGGCCGAGATAGGCGAGATTGCGGTCGAGCGCCGCGGTCGGCCGGCGTCCGGTTTCCTGGATCGGATGCATGGGGAATTCGAAGGCGACGCCGCCGGCGGCGGCAATGCCGGCGCGCACCCGGCGCGCCAGATCGAGGTGGTGGCGGTTGCAGGGCGCGAGGTCGGAGCCGGTCTGCGCGATGCCGATGATCGGCTTGCCGGAGGTCAGCTCCTCCTTGGTCAATCCATTGTTGAGATAGCGCTCCAGATAGAGCGCGGTCATGCCCGGATTGTCGGGATTGTCGAACCACAAGCGCGAGCGCAGAGGCTGCTGCCCGCGCAGCTGCCGCGTTTCCGGGGTCTTTGTCATCCATCCTCCGATCGCGCTGGTTCGGCCTCTTGCTCATATGACAGATAGGTGCAGAAATGGCCGCGATCCATGGGCGGACGGGTCGCCAGCGCGCCGGCGTCCGTTCTATAATGAAACAAAGCAAGCACCGTTCCAGGTGCGGTGAGGGAGGATGAACATGACCCCGTGGCTTCGCGTCTTGGTCGCGCTCGGCTGCCTGGTTCCGGCGGCGGCCGAGGCCCAGACCTATCCGTCGCGCAGCATCACCATCGTGGTGCCGGCCTCGCCCGGCGGGGTGGTCGATGCGCTCGGCCGCGTCCTCGCCCAGCGCTTTACCCAGGCCTGGGGGCAGCAGGTCGTGGTCGAGAACCGGGCAGGGGCCAACAACCAGATCGCCGCGGAATACGTGACGAAATCGGCACCGGACGGCCACACGCTGTTCGTCGCGCCGGAAGTGACCTTTGTGGTCAATCCGAGCCTCTATGCCAAGCTGCCCTACGATCCGGTCAATGGCTTCACGCCGATCACGGGTCTCGTCAGCATCGCGCACGCATTGATCGTCAATCCGGCGCTGCCGGTGAAGAGCGCGGCCGAGCTGCTCGAGCACGGCAGGAAGAAACCCGGCGAGTTGAACTACGGCACCTTCGGCGCCGGTTCCAGCGGCCATCTCAATATGGAATATCTGCAGGCCAAGTCGGGGGCGAAATTCACCGCGGTACATTACAAGGGCGCCACGCCCGCGCTCACCGACGTGATTGCCGGCCACATCCAGATGATGTTCATCAGTGTCGGCAGCGCCGTGCCGCAATGGAAGTCCGACAAGGTCAAGATGCTGGCGGTCGGGGCAAGCAAGCGCATGACGCTTCTTCCGGAAATGCCGGTGGTGGCGGAAAGCGGGTTGCCCGGCTATCAGGCGGTGTCCTGGTTCGCGCTGGTCGGCCCGGCGGGAATGCCGGCGGACATTGTCGCCAAGATCAATGCGGAAGTCCGCGCCACTTTTGCCGATCCGGAAATCCGCAAGAACTTCCTCGACCGGCAGTATTTCGAATCGATCGCGGGCACGCCGCAGGAACTGGCAGCGCGTCTCAAGGCGGAGGAGCCGCTCTGGCGCAAGGTGATCCAGGACGCCAAGGTGAAGCCGGAATAGCGGCGTAGCCGCTGAAGGCTGGCGACCCCGGCAGGATTCGAACCTGCGACCTTCAGCTTAGAAGGCTGTTGCTCTATCCCCTGAGCTACGGGGCCGTTTGCTCGTTGTAGCCTACAGTGCGGGCGCGCCACCAGCGCGCCGGCCCCTTCATGCACCGTCTTAGCGGAACGCCGAAAGCTTCACGCTATCAAAGAGATATGAATGTTTTCTCACAGGCATCCGCAAGCGCCTATGGCGTCGTGGCCGCACCGCTACCGTATGTATCGTATGCACCGCCGCAACCGGCGGCCGGTTCGCAGCGGCGCCGCCGCCACGTTGACGGTCGGACACGAATTCCGTCACGACCTCGACACGATTCAACGTTCATCTTGCATTCGCGCCCGTCGGTGTTGCTCGACCGGGTTCAGGGAGGACTTCCATGCTCGCGCTTGCTCGCGCCGGCCTGTTTGCCGCGCTCGCTATGCTTGTGTCCGTTCAGTTCGCCGTTCCCGCCTCCGCCCAAAAATCCTTCCTCCGTGACGAACTCGCCGACGCCGCGATCAAGCTGGAAGCCCAGATCAAGAGCGAAGCCGGCCAGGTCACAAAAACCGCGGTGGTGCTGCGGCGCGAGGCCGACGCGGCCTTCCAGCGCAAAGATTTCCGTTCAGGCTTGCAGATTCTCGGCCAGATCGTGGCGATCGCGCCCAACGACAGCGCCAATTGGCTGCGGCTCGCCAAATCCGTGTTGCTGATCCGTCCGGGCAACGAGCAAGAGCGCACCACGTTGCTCGAGCGCGCCGCCACCGCCGCTTATATCGCCTATCAGCGCAGCAAGGCGCCGGCCGAAGAAGCCGAAAGTCTCCTGGTCATCGCGCGCACACTGGCCGACCGCTCGCTGTGGCGGCCGGCGCTCGACGCCATGCGCCAATCGCTCGAATTGCGCGAAGTGGCCGAGGTGCGCCAGCAATATGAACGCATGCGCGAGGACCATGGCTTCCGCCTGCTCGACTATTCGGTCGATGCGGATGCGTCTTCGCCGCGCGCCTGCTTCCAGTTCTCCGAGGATCTGCCGGGCCGCCGCACCGACCTGTCGCCATTCGTGGCGGTCGCCGGCAACGACCGGCCGGCTCTGTCGGTCGATCAGCGCCAACTCTGCGTCGAGGGCCTCAAGCACGGCGAGCGCTACAGCATCACGCTGCGCGCCGGCATTCCCTCGGTGGTAAGCGAGACTCTGTCGAAGACCGCCGAATTCAATGTTTATGTGCGCGACCGCAAGCCGTTCGTACGCTTCGCCGCCAAGGCCTATGTGCTGCCGCGCAGCGGCCAGCGCGGCATCCCGCTGGTCAGCGTCAACACCAAGGCCGTGAAGCTTGAAGTCTACCGCATCGGCGACCGCAACCTGTTGGCCACCGTGCTCGGCCACGACTTCCAGCGCAATCTCGACCGCGACGATCTCGAACGCCTGGCTGCGGAGCGGGGCGCCGCCATCTGGAAGGGCGAGATGGCGGTCGAAGAGACCCTCAACAGCGAGATCACCACTGCCTTCCCGGTCGGCGAAGCGATCAACAATCTCGGGCCAGGCGTCTATGTGATGGCGGCGGAGCCGGTAGGCGCTACCGGTGATCAGTTCGAGAGTCTCGCCACCCAATGGTTCATCGTCTCCGACCTCGGCATTACCGCGTATTCCGGCAATGACGGTGTGCACGCCTTCGTGCATTCGCTGGAGAGCACGCAGGCCAAGGGCGCGCTCGAGGTGCGGCTGGTTTCCCGCAGCAACGAGATCCTGTCCACCAAACGCACCAGCGACACCGGCCATGTTCATTTCGAGGCCGGCCTGGCGCGCGGCGAGGGCGGTATGTCGCCGGCCATGCTGGTCGTCACCGATGCCAAGGGTGACTACGCCTTCCTGAGCTTGAAGACGCCGGCGTTCGATCTGTCGGATCGCGGCGTATCCGGCCGCAATGCGCCGGCCGGGCTCGACGCCTTTGTCTATACCGAGCGCGGCGTCTATCGCTCGGGCGAGACCGTGCATATCACCGCGCTGTTGCGCGACGCGCAGGCGATTGCTCCCCCTGACACACCGCTCACGCTGGTGATCGCGCGGCCGGATGGCGTCGAATATCGGCGCACGCTGGTGGCCGATCAGGGCCTCGGCGGCCGCAATCTGAGCGTCCCGCTGGTGGCGTCGGCGCCGACCGGGACCTGGCGCGTGCGCGCTTTCACCGATCCCAAGCGCGCGGCGGTCGGCGAGGCCTCGTTCATGGTCGAGGACTATGTGCCTGACCGGATCGAATTCGAACTGACCACCACGGCCAAACGCATTGCCAAGAGCAGCCCGGCGGAAATCACGCTCGACGGCCGCTATCTCTACGGCACGCCCGCCTCCAACCTTGAGCTGGAAGGTGAAGTGACGGTGCGGCCGGCCGCGGAACGGCCGGGATTCCCGCGCTATCAGTTCGGCAATTCGGACGAGACGGTGGAGGCGAGCCGCCAGCCGCTCGAAGGCCTGCCGGAGACGGACGGGGAGGGCAAAGCCCGCTTCACCGTCAACCTCGACAAGCAGCCGACCACCAGCCGTCCGCTGGAGGCGCAGGTCGTCATCCGCATGGCGGAGCCGGGCGGCCGCGCCGTGGAGCGCAAGCTCGCGCTGCCGGTGACGCCGGCCGCCACCATGATCGGGGTGCGGCCCGCCTTTTCCGGCCGCTCGGTCGGCGAAGGCGAGAACGCCGCTTTCGATGTGATCGTGGTGGCAGCCGATGGCAGCTTGCTCGCGCGCAACGCGACGCTGGGCGGTGGCCGGCTGCGCTATGAATTGCTCAAGGTCGAGACCCGCTACCAATATTACCGGCGCGATGGCGTCTGGAATTACGAGCCGGTGAAGACGACCAAGCGCGTCGCCGACGGCGAGCTCGATGTCGCGGCCGACAAGCCCGGGCGCATCGCATTGCCGGTGAGCTACGGGCGCTATCGCCTGGAAGTCTCCAGCGCCGATCGCAGCGGCCCGGTGACCACGGTCGGATTCGACGCCGGTTTCTATGCCGAAGCCAGCGCCGACACTCCCGACCTCTTGGAACTCGCGCTCGACAAGCCGGAATACGCGCCGGGCGACACCATGAACGTGGTGGTCACCGCGCGCACCGCCGGCAAGGTCACGCTTAATGTGATCAGCGATCGGCTGATAACCACGCGCACCCAGGACGTGCCGGCGGGCGCCGCCCGCGTCAGCATTCCGGTGGGCAACGACTGGGGCAGCGGCGCCTATGTGGTGGCCACGTTGCGCCGTCCGCTCGACGCCACTGCACAACGTATGCCCGGCCGCGCGATCGGCGTGCAGTGGTTCGGCGTCAACCGCGCAGCGCGCACGCTCGCGGTCAATATGGATCTGCCGAAGCTGACGCGGCCCAGCAGTGCGTTGCGCATTCCGGTCAAGATCGGCGGGCTGACCGCCGGGCAGGACGCGCGCGTCGTCATCGCCGCGGTCGATGTCGGCATTCTCAATCTGACCAACTACAAGGCGCCGGCACCGGACGATTACTATCTCGGCCAGCGCCGGCTCAGCGCCGAGCTTCGCGATCTCTACGGCCAATTGATCGACGGCATGCAGGGGACGCGCGGCCAGATCAGAACCGGCGGCGACAGTGCGGCGGCCGAGCTGCAAGGCTCGCCACCGGCGCAGGCGCCGCTTGCGCTCTATTCCGGCATCGTGACGGTCAAGCCCGACGGCAGCGCCGAAGTCGTGTTCGACCTCCCGGCGTTTGCCGGAACCGCGCGCGTGATGGCGGTGGCCTGGAGCCGTGACAAGGTCGGCCAGTCCCAGGGCGACGTGGTCATTCGCGATCCGGTGGTGTTCACCGCGACGCTGCCGCGCTTCCTGCTGACGGGTGACCGCGCCACAATGCATATCGACCTCGACAATGTTGAAGGTGCGGCGGGCGAGTACAACGTCGCGGTCAAGAGCGACGGAATCAATGTGGTCGGCAGCGCCGCGCCGCAGACCGTGCGGCTCAATGCCAAGCAGCGTAGCGCTGTGACGATTCCGCTGACCGCGTCGGCGGCCGGCACGGCCAATGTCACGGTGCGCGTCAACGGCCCGGCGGGCTTTACACTGGAGCGCAGTTATTCGCTCACGGTGAAGCCGTCGACCCAGATCCTGGCGCGCCGCACCATCCGCCCGCTCGCCAAGGGCGAAAGCATCAGCCTGTCGAACGATGTTTTCGCCGATCTGGTGCCGGGCACCGGCAGCGTGTCGCTGTCGGTCGGCGTTTCCACCGCGCTCGACGCGGCCGCGCTTCTGGCCGCGCTCGATCGTTACCCGTTCGGCTGCACCGAGCAGATCACCAGCCGGGCGCTGCCGCTGCTCTATGTCAACGATCTGGCGAGCTCGGCACAATTGGCGCTCGATGGAGGAGTCGATGAGCGCATCCGCGATTCCATCGACCGGGTGCTGGCGCGGCAGGGCTCCAACGGGTCGTTCGGCCTGTGGTCGGCCGGCGGCGAGGATGTCTGGCTCGACGCCTACGTCACCGACTTCCTGACGCGCGCGCGCGAGCGCGGCTTTGCCGTGCCTGACGTTGCCTTCAAGCTGGCTGTCGATCGCCTGCGCAATTTCGTCGGCAACGCGCCGGAGCCTAGCAAGGACGGCGGACGCCATCTCGCCTATGCGCTCTATGTGCTGGCGCGCAATGGCGCGGCGCCGGTCGGCGACCTGCGTTACTTCGCCGACACCAAGCTCGACGACTTCACGACCCCGATCGCCAAGGCGCAGATCGCGGCGGCGCTCGCCATGCTCGGCGACCGCAACCGCGCCGAGCGCGTCTACGGTGCGGCGCTGCGGTCGATCGCCCCGCAGCCGGTGCTCGACTATGGCCGCACCGACTACGGCTCGGTGCTGCGCGATGCCGCCGCGCTGGTCACGCTGGCCTCGGAAGGCGGCGCGCCGCGCGCCACCATCACCGGCGCCGTGGAGCGGGTCGAGGCGGCGCGTGGGCTCACGCCCTACACCTCCACCCAGGAGAATGCCTGGATGGTGCTGGCTGCGCGCGCGCTTGCCAAGGACGCGGCCAACGTCGCCCTCGACGTTGCCGGCGAGCGGCGGCAGGGCGCGCTCAATCGCCGCTACCGTGCGAGCGACCTGCAGCAGCCGCTGCGGGTGGCGAATGCGGGCGAGGGCGACCTGCAGGCGGTCGTCACCGTCAACGGCGCCCCGCTGGTGGCGGAGCCGGCGGCGGAGCGCGGCTTCAAGATCGAGCGGCTTTACTTCACCCTCGACGGCACGCCCGCCGATCCGAGCAAGGCCAAGCAGAACGACCGCTTCGCCGTGGTGCTGCGGATCACCGAGGGGCAGCCGCAGTACGGCCGCATCATCGTCGCCGATTATCTGCCGGCCGGCTTCGAGATCGACAATCCGCGCATCGTGTCCTCGGGCGACACCGGCACGCTGTCGTGGATCGACGACGCCCAGCCGCCGGTGAATTCCGAGTTCCGCGACGATCGCTTCAGTGCGGCCTTTGACCGCAAGAGCGGCGATCCCGCGGTCTTCACCGTCGCCTATGTGGTGCGCGCCGTGTCGCCGGGCCGCTATGTGGTTCCGCAGGCGTTCGTGGAAGACATGTACCGGCCCGACCGCTTCGGCCGCACCGGGACCGGCACTCTCGAGGTGACGGCGGCGCGATAAGCGGGCGGCCATGAGCAGACGGCCATGAGCGACGCTACACATGAACTGCCTCTCCCTGCTTGCAGGGAGAGGATTGGGGTGAGGCGCGGTTTCCGCGCGCTTTACATCGGCGTGGCTGCCGCTTCGCTTGCGGCGGCCACGGTCGTCATCGGCGCATCGCTCTGGATCGCCTCGCTCGGACCGGCGCCGCTCGGTCGCGATCTGTCGTTCTCCACCATGGTGGTCGATCGCGATGGTCAGTTGCTGCGGCCTTACACCAACGAAGAGGGCCGCTGGCGGCTGCCAGCGACCCGCGCGGCCGTCGATCCGCGCTTCCTCGCCATGCTGCTGGCCTACGAGGACAAGCGCTTCCACGACCATCGCGGCGTGGACGCGCTGGCGCTCGGCCGCGCCGCGTCGCAACTCCTCCTCAACGGCCGTATCGTATCGGGCGCCTCCACGCTGAGCATGCAGGTGGCGCGGCTCTTGGAGGCGCGCAGCGAGCGCAGCTTCCTCGCCAAGCTGCGCCAGATGGTGCGCGCCATCGAGATCGAGCGCGCGCTCGGCAAGGACGAGATCCTGGCGCTTTATCTCAGCCTCGCGCCCTATGGCGGCAATCTGGAAGGCGTGCGCGCGGCTTCGCTCGCCTATTTCGGCAAGGAGCCGCGGCGGCTGTCGCTCGCCGAAGCGGCGCTCTTGGTGGCGCTGCCGCAATCCCCGGAATACCGCCGTCCCGACCGCTCCGTCGATGCCGCGCGTAACGCGCGCGACCGCGTGCTCGACCGCGCGGTGGCCGCCAATCTCGTTCCCGCCGACGAAGCCGAATGGGCGAAGCGCGAGCCGGTGCCGGCCGGCCGCCGCCCGATGCCGGTGCTGGCGCCGCATGCCGCCGATGCCGCGGTTGCAGCCGCGCCCACGCGCCGGCTGCATCGGCTGACCATCGAGGCGGCGCTACAGAAGAATCTGGAGGAGCTGGCGCGCGAGCGTGCGCAGGCGCTCGGCCCGGACATTTCCGTGGCCATTCTGGCGGTCGATCACGCAACCGGCGAAGTCATGGCGCGCGTCGCCTCCGCCGACTACTTCGATTACCGCCGCGCCGGCCAGGTCGACATGACCCAGGCGGTGCGCTCACCCGGCTCGACGCTGAAACCGTTCATCTATGGGCTCGGCTTCGAGGACGGCCTCATCCATCCCGAGACCCTGATCGACGACCGGCCGGTGCGCTACGGCGCCTATGCGCCGGAGAATTTCGATCTCACCTTCCAGGGCACGGTGACGGTGCGCAAATCGTTGCAGCTGTCGCTCAACGTTCCGGCGGTGGCGGTGCTCGACAAGGTCGGCGCCAGCCGTTTCACCGCGCGGCTGTCGCAAGCCGGCGGTTCATTGGTGCTGCCGAAGGGCGAGGCGCCCGGGCTCGCCATGGGATTGGGCGGCGTCGGCGTGCGGCTGACCGATCTGGTCGCGCTCTATGCCGGCATTGCGCGGCTCGGCACCACGGTGCCGCTGATCGAGCGGCTAGGCGAGGGCGCGCCGGAGGGTGACAATTCTCACATGTCGCGCCGGCTGCTCGACCCGGTGGCGGCCTGGTATGTCGGCAATGTGCTGCTCGGCACGCCGCCGCCCGACAACGCCGCCGGCGGCAGGATCGCCTTCAAGACCGGAACGTCCTATGGCTACCGCGACGCCTGGTCGGTCGGCTTTGACGGCCGCCGCACCATCGGGGTGTGGATCGGACGCGCCGATGGTGCTCCCATTCCCGGCCTGATGGGGCGTACGGCTGCCGCCCCGATCCTGCTCGAAGCCTTTGCACGCACCGGGAAATTACCGGCACCGCTCCTGCGCGCGCCGCGCGGCGCCTTGGTCGCAGCCAATGGTAAATTGCCGCCGCCCCTGCAACACTTCCGCCACGGACAATTCGCAAGCGACAGCACCGCGCAGCCGCCCCGCATCATGTTTCCGCTGAGCGGCAGCCGCCTTGAAATGGTACGCGATGAGGCCGGCAAAACCGAGCCGATCGCGGTCAAGATTGCCGGCGGGTCGGGGGCGCTGACCATGCTGGTCAATGGCGTGCCGGTGCCGGCCAGTGCCGGACAGCGCACGCTGTTCTTCATGCCGGACGGGCATGGCTTCGTGCGCGTCACCGTGATCGACGGCAGGGGCTTAACCGACAGCGCGGTGGTCTGGCTGCAATAATCGGAGAGCTCGGTCTAGGCCGCCGCCATGGCCGCAAAGCCGCGCTCGAGATCGGCGATCAGATCGTCCACATCCTCAAGTCCGACATGGAAGCGCACGGTCGGCCCGCCCGGCGCCCAGCTCGTTGCCGAGCGCACGTTGCTGCAGTCGAACGGAATGACCAGGCTTTCGTAGCCGCCCCACGAGGCGCCGATCCCGAACAAAGTGAGGGCATTGAGAAAGGCATGGACGGCAGCATCCGGCACGGATTTCAACACGATGCTGAACAGGCCGCACGCTCCGGAAAAATCCCGCTGCCAGATGGCGTGACCGGGATGACTTTCAAGCGCCGGATGGATGACGCGGGCCACTTCGGGTCGCTTCTCCAGCCAGCGCGCGATTTTGCGGCCCGATGCGTCGTGCCGCTCCAGGCGCACGCCGAGCGTGCGCAGGCCCCGCAAGCCGAGATACATGTCGTCGGGGCCGACGCAGAGGCCCATGCTGAAGACGGTATCGCTGAGATTTTTCCATGTCGCCTTGTTGGCGGAGATGGTGCCGAGCATCAGGTCGGAATGTCCGCCGATGAATTTGGTGGCGGCCTGGATCGACAGATCGACGCCCTTCTCCAAAGCCCGGAAGTGGAGCGGCGTCGCCCAGGTATTGTCCATCAGCACCACCGCGCCGCGCGCGTGGGCTGCCGCCGCGATTGCCGGGACATCCTGGATTTCAAACGACAGCGACCCGGGCGATTCAACGAACACCGCGCGGGTGTTCGGTTGCATCAAGGCGGCGATGCCGGCGCCAATGAGCGGGTCATAGTAGCTGGTGGCGATGCCGTAGCGCGCGAGCACGCCGTCGCAGAATTTTCGTGTCGGCCCGTATACGTTGTCGGTGACCAGCACGTGCTCGCCGGTGCGCAAGGCCGACAACAGCGCGACGCAGGCCGCCGCCAAACCGGAGGGCGCCAGGGCGACCCCACCGCATTCGGGGCCGTCCAGTTCCGCAATTGCCTCCGTGAGCGCGTCCGAGGTGGGCGTGCCGCGCCGGCCGTAAGTGTACTGTCCGTGCGTCCCCAAATAGTCCTCGGCCGTGCGGTAGACGACGGTGGAGGCGTGGTAGACTGGCGGGTTGACGAAGCCGTGGTTGGACAACGGATCGCGGCCGCCGCTGACGAGCTTGGTCAACGGCTTTGACGGTGGGCGAGCGCTGTCCGCGTCGGTCTTTTTGGCCATCGATTCGATCCTGCCTCAACTTGTAGCATGGTCAACCCCTTGACCCCGATGCGCAATCAGCCTGAGATGCCGCGCTATCGACACGGCGCACGCAAACATTCGCAGGCCCTATCATGAAACGCGGAACAGCTATAGGCGGCGCGATTTTGCTGATCGGTCTTTGGGCCGATGCGGCGTCCGCCCAGACGCTCAAGACGGTGAAGGATCGCGGCGCGCTGCTGTGCGGCGTGAGCCAGGGCCTGCCCGGCTTCTCCAATCCCGACGACAAGGGCAACTGGACCGGTCTTGACGTCGATTTCTGCCGGGCGATCGCGGCCGCCATCTTCAACGATCCGAGCAAAGTCAAATTCACGCCGCTCTCGGCCAAGGATCGTTTCACTTCGCTGCAATCGAGCGCCATCGATGTGCTATCGCGTAACTCAACCTGGACATCGTCGCGCGACACCTCGCTCGGCCTGAATTTTGCGGCCGTCACCTATTACGACGGTCAAGGCCTCATGGTGCGCAAGACGGCCAAGCTCAATTCGGCGCTCGAGCTTAACGGCGCTTCGATTTGCGCGCAGACCGGCACCACCAGCGAGCTCAATCTGGCCGACTACTTTCGTGCCAACAACATGAAATACGACGTGACCGCCTTTGCCACCGCTGATGAAACCGTCAAGGCCTACGAAGCCGGCCGCTGCGACGCCTTCACCACCGATGTCTCGCAGCTCTATTCCGAAAAGCTCAAGCTCGCCAACGCCAACGATCACGTGATCCTGCCGGAGATCATCTCCAAGGAGCCGCTCGGGCCGGTGGTCCGGCATGGCGACGATCAATGGTTCGATATCGTCAAATGGGTCCACTTCGCCATGGTCAATGCCGAAGAGCTCGGCGTGTCGTCCAAGACCGTGGATGCGTCATTGAAGTCCAATCAGCCCGAGATCAGGCGGCTGGTGGGGGTCGAGGGCGCCTATGGCGAACAATTGGGCCTCACCAAGGATTGGGTCGTTCGCATCGTCAAGCATGTCGGCAATTACGGCGAGGTGTTCGAGCGCAATGTCGGCAGCGGCTCGAAGCTCGGCATCAGCCGCGGTCTCAACCGATTGTGGACCAAGGGCGGCATCCAATATGCACCTCCGATCCGGTAAGGCGGCGCTTCGTTTCGGCAAAGTGAAGCGGCAACCTCGTGGCCTCTGAAACCGGCCACATGCCTGCAGCCCCGCGGGTCGCCTGGTACAACAACCCAAAACTGCGCGGTACCGCCTATCAGCTTGCTATCCTGGCGGCGCTGTTGTGGTTCGGTTACCTGTTCGCGCTCAATGCCAAGGCCAATCTGGAAGCGCAGAAGATCGCGAGCGGCTTCGGGTTTCTCGACCACACCGCGGGTTTTGGCATCAATCAGACGCTGATCGACTATCACGAGGCTGACACCTACGGCCGCGTCTTTTTGGTCGGGCTGCTCAATACGCTTCTGGTCAGCGGCCTCGGGATCCTGTTCGCAACCATCCTCGGATTTGTCATCGGGATCGCGCGGCTGTCGCCGAACTGGTTGGTGGCGCGACTGGCCGGCGGTTATGTCGAACTCATTCGGAACCTGCCGCTCCTGTTCCAGATCCTGTTCTGGTATCTCGCCGTCCTCAGCACGCTGCCTGGGCCGCGGCAAAGCCTCTCGCTCTTTGGCCAGATATTTCTGAGCAATCGCGGCGTGGTCCTGCCGCGTCCGGTGCCGGGCGAAAATTTTCTTTATGTGGCGTGCGCCTTCGCGCTGGGCGCCCTCGGCGCGTTCGCGCTCGCCTTCTGGGCCAGGCGCCGGCAGGCGTGCACCGGGCAGCCGTTCGCGCTGCTGTGGCCTTCGGCCGCTCTCATCGTTGGTTTGCCGCTGGCGATCTTTTTCCTGGCCGGGGCGCCGCTTGCGCTCGATCAGCCGCGGCTGCAAGGCTTCAATTTTGTCGGCGGCCTGCGGCTCATTCCGGAATTCGCCGCGCTGCTGATTGCGCTGGTGACCTATACCGCAGCGTTCATCGCTGAGATCGTGCGCGCCGGCATTCTGGCAGTGCCGCGCGGACAGACCGAAGCGGCGGCGGCACTTGGCCTGCGGCGGGGCCGGATTCTGCGCTTCATCGTGCTGCCGCAAGCCTTGCGGGTCATCATCCCGCCGCTGACCAACCAATATCTCAACCTCACCAAGAATTCGTCGCTGGCGGTCGCCATCGGCTATCCGGATCTGGTCGCGGTGTTTGCCGGAACCACCCTCAATCAAACCGGACAAGCAATCGAGATCATCGCCATCACCATGGCGGTCTATCTCGCGATCTCGCTGGCCACGAGCCTGCTGATGAATTGGTACAACGCCCGCATCCGGCTGGTGGAGCGCTGAGGCCGCCATGGTTCAAGACGCGCAAACCGCCTTTGTCAGCCAGCAACTGATCGCATCGCTGGAACCGCCGCGCGCAGCCGTGGGTCTGCCGGCCTTATTTCGTCAACGGCTGTTCGGCAGCGTGCTCAATTCCGTGCTGACGTTGCTCGGCGCGCTGCTAATCATTGTCCTGATCTGGCCCGCGGTCAGGTTCCTGCTGATCGACGCGGTCTGGGAGGGCGCCAGCCGGGTCGATTGCCTGCCGGAAACTGTCGGCCGGCCGGTCGGGGCCTGCTGGCCGTTCGTCGAAAAAAAGTTCGCTCAGTTCATGTACGGCTTCTATCCCGCCAGCGAGCTATGGCGGGTCAATCTGACCTATGCGCTTGCGGCGATCCTGCTGGCGCCTTTGCTTGTTCCCAGCATTCCATACAAGACCGCCAACGCAATCCTGTTCTTCGGCGTTTTTCCGGTCGTTGCCTTTTTCCTGCTGATCGGGGGCGTTTTCGGCCTCCCGCATGTCGAAACCCGCCTCTGGGGCGGCCTGCTGGTGACCCTGATCATTTCCTTTACCGGCATCATCGGCTCGCTGCCGCTCGGCATCCTGCTGGCGCTCGGCCGCCGCTCCGACCTGCGGGTGATCCGGATGTTCTGCATCGGCTTCATCGAGTTCTGGCGCGGCGTTCCGCTGATCACCGTGCTGTTCTTCGCCACCTATATGTTGCCGCTGTTCCTGCCGCCCGGCTGGACGATCGATGCGCTGCTGCGGGTGCTGATTGGGGTCGTTCTGTTCGCAGCCGCCTATATGGCGGAGGTGGTGCGCGGCGGCTTGCAGGCCATTCCGCGCGGCCAATACGAGGCGGCCATGGCGCTCGGGCTCGGTTACTGGCGGATGAACGGCCTGGTCATCCTGCCGCAGGCGCTGAAGCTGGTCATTCCCGGGATGGTCAATTCGTTCCTGGCTTTGTTCAAGGACACCACGCTGGTGCTGATCGTGGCGATCTTCGACCTGCTCGGCCAGGTGCGCGCGGCATTCTCCGATCCGAACTGGGCGACACCGGTCACTCTGTTCACCGGGTTTGCCTTTGCGGGCATGATCTATTTCGTCATTTCGTTCGCGATATCGCGTTATGCCTTGTTCGTCGAGCGGCGACTGAACACCGATGCGAGACATTGAGCAGCGAGGCGGGCCGGGCACTATGACCGATCATTCCGAACAGAAGCGGCCGGCCGGCGCCTTGCCATTGCGCGCCGACGGGAGGGATGTGCGCACGACCAAGCACGAGGTGGCGGTCGATATCGTCAAGCTCAATAAATGGTTCGGAAAATTCCATGTGCTGCGCGATGTCAGTCTCAAGGTGATGCGCGGCGAGCGCATCGTCATTTGCGGCCCCTCGGGTGGCGGCAAGTCGACGCTGCTGCGTTGCGTCAACCGGCTTGAGGACTGGCAGCAGGGCCGTGTCATCGTCGACGGCGTGGAATTGACCGAGGATCTGCGAACCATCGATGACGTGCGCCGCGAGGTCGGCATGGTGTTTCAGCAGTTCAACCTGTTTCCGCACCTGAGCGTACTGGATAACTGCATGCTGGCGCCGATCTGGGTGCGGCGCATGCCGCGCAAGGACGCCGAGGCGATCGCGCGCCATTTTCTGGAGCGCGTGCGCATTCCGGAGCAAGCCGATAAATATCCGGCGCAGCTCTCCGGCGGTCAGCAGCAGCGGGTGGCGATTGCGCGGGCGCTCTGCATGGAGCCGAAGATCATGCTGTTTGACGAGCCAACCTCGGCGCTAGATCCGGAAATGGTCAAGGAAGTTCTCGATACCATGGGCGAGCTTGCCATGGACGGCATGACGATGCTGGTCGTGAGCCATGAAATGGGTTTTGCCCGGCAGGTGGCAAACCGGATGGTGTTGATGGATGCCGGCCAGATCATCGAGGTCAACGAGCCGGAGGCGTTCTTCACCAACCCGCGGCACGAGCGAACGAAGTTATTTCTCAGCCAAATTCTTCATTGATGCGGTCCGTCGTCCCTGATCGCTAAAAAATTTGCGCCGGCTGAAACCGAAGGGCCGGCCCGCCCGTACAGGGAGCATGGCTACCTGAGGGAGGACATTGTCATGAGCAACGCCAACGTCGCACTGGTCCAAAGTCTCTACGCCGCCTTCCAGCGCGGCGATATCGCCCCGATCATCGCAGCCCTTGCGCAGGATGTGAGGTGGGAGGTCATCGGGCGACCAGAGGACTATCCGATTTTTGGCCGCCGCAAGGGGCCCGCGGCCGTGCAGGAATTCTTCAGGCTGCTAGCCGAGCTTCAAGAGGCATCGGATTTCTCGCCGCGGGAGTTTCATGCGGCCGGCGAGAAAGTTTTCGTGCTCGGTCACTATTCCTGGAAAATCCGCAAGACCGGCCGTTCGGTCGCATCCGACTGGATGCACGTTTTCACGGTCAAAGACGGGAACGTAACGGCCTTCCAGGAGTTCACCGACACCGCGCAGTTCACCGAATCGTATCGATGAAGGCAATAGCGACGGTCAGGCGGCGCGCACCGTTGCTAGAAATTTCGCGACCGCTTCCTTGAATTTGATGCCTTCGCTCGACAGCACCTTGGCGGATTTGAGCACCTGGCTGGAAGCGGTCCCGGTTTCGCCCGCCGCCTGATTAACGTCGCCGATATTGGCGGCGACGCGCGCGGTGCTGTTGGCCGCATGGTCCACATTGCGGGCGATTTCCTGGGTGGTCGTGGCCTGTTGCTCGACGGCAACGGCGATCGCAGTGGCAATCTCCGAAATGCGCCCGATGGTCGAGCCGATCTCTTTGATGGCGCTGACGGATTCGCGAGTGGCCGCCTGCATCTCGGCGATCTGAGCGCCAATCTCGTCGGTGGCCTTGGCGGTCTGGGTGGCCAACGTCTTGACCTCCGAGGCGACCACGGCGAAGCCCTTGCCGGCTTCGCCGGCGCGCGCCGCCTCGATCGTTGCATTGAGCGCGAGCAAATTGGTTTGCTCGGCAATGTCAGTGATCAGCTTCACCACGTTGCCGATGCGGGTGGCTGCCTTCGACAGGGCGGCGATGCGGCTGTCGGTTTGCTCGGCTTGGCGGACCGCGTCGCTGGCGATGCGGCTCGATTCATGGGCGCGGCTGCTGATCTCGGAGACGGAAGCCGTAAGCTCCTGGGTGGCTTGGGCAACCGACTGAACATTGATTGAGGCCTCGCCCGATGCCCCGGCGACCATGTCCGACAGTTGCTTGGTGGTGTCGGCATTGCTGGTCAGGGTGCCGGCGGCGTTTTCGAGTTCCGTCGAGAGCAGCGCCACGGCGCCGACGATATTGCCGACGGCGGCCTCGAACCCGTCCGCCAGCCTCTGCGCTTCGGCGTTGCGCTCGGCGGCGGCGGCTTGCTTGGTGGCCTCTTCCAGATCGGCCTTATGGCGCGCGCGCTCGACCGCCTTGATCTTGAATTGCTCGACGGCATGCGCCATCGCGCCGATCTCGTCCTTGCGCTCCAGCCCTGGCAGCACGACGGCGAAATCACCGGCAGCAAGCTTTTCCATATCGCGCACCATGCCGGTCAGCGGCTTGGTGACGCCGCGCGTCACTATCAAAGTCCCGCCCATCAGCAGAAGGCCGACCAGGATTGCGCCGCCGATCATGAATTGGCTCAAAGTCGCGCCATGCGCGAGCTGCGCGTCGATCCCAGAGGTGACCTCGAGGACCCCTCGCAGGTCGCCGAGTTTCCAGTCGCGCTTCGGCGAGGTCGGATCGGAATTGTGACAGTTGACGCATGCCTGGCCGGACATCTTGTCGGGCACCGCAACGCGCACGACCTGCCGGCCGTTGCGGTCCTCGGTACGTGAAAAAATTGAATCCGGATTTTTACTCAGGAATTCCCACGCCTGCTGCTGGAAGGTGTCGAGCTGGCGATCCTTGCGGCCCGGAAAGGGAAACGGGCTGAACAGCTCGATGGTGGTCGGCTTGTCCTTGAGCGCCGCGCTCAGGTCGTGAACGAAGGTGGCGGGCAGCGGAATAGCCTGCGGATTGGACTTGTGATCGTGACTCGCCTTGAACGTTCCGTCCTTCACCACTTTGTTGACGACATTTTCGGTGTAATAGGCGCGGATGGTCTTGAACTCCGCAGCAAATTCCTGATTGGCGAGAATGGCGTCATTGACCGCAATGCTGGAGACGATGCGCGGCACCGTAACCCAAATCAGCGCGATGGCGATCACGATGGTGAGCGGGACGGGGAGGATGAGACGCCAAGCAAGGCTGTTATGGCCCGCAAGCCAACCGGCGCGCTTGCTCGGCTGTAAAGACGCAGCTCCCGAAGGGGTCATGACTGATTGTTTTCCCGCTGGCGCCCGATGAACGCCAAGGAGATCATTTGAGCCGGTTTGGGTAAGGGAATCGTTAACCACATGCCGCCGGAATGGTGCGCGCCATTCTGACAAGTTTCACGCCTCGGTGATCGCGATGCGTCAATCCGCGTAGATCACCTTCCGGGTCATGCCGCCGGAGCCGTGGAGCGTTTCATGGTCAAGACTTTGGTGTGGTTGCGACCGGGAGGTCGTCACGCGCTCCCCATTCGGCCCAGGAACCGTCATACAGTGCTTTCGGTTCCCGTCCGAGCGCGTCCAGCGCAAACCAGAGGATCGCGGCGGTGACGCCGGAGCCGCAGGTGGTGATCACCGGTTTATCAATGTCGACGCCGCCGGCTACGAAAGCCTGTTTGAGCCGCTCGGGTGGCATCAGCGTTCCGTTTTCGACCAATGCGGTGGACGGCACGTTGAAGGAGCCCGGCATGTGGCCTGAGCGCAGGCCCGGCCTCGGCTCCGGCGCCTCGCCGCGGAAACGCTCCGGCGAGCGCGCGTCGACGACCTGGGCCGTCTTGCCAGAGAGCGCGCTCTGCACGTCCGTCAATGACGCGACGGCCGCAGCGCGCTTGCGCGCCTTGAAGGAACGCGGAGCGGGTTTCATCGCGCCGGTTTCCATCGGGCGGCCTTCGGCCCGCCATTTCGGCAAGCCGCCTTCCAGCACGAAGACGTTTTCGGCGCCGAACAGCCGCAGTGTCCACCACACCCGCGGCGATGCGAACAGGCCGGCGCCGTCATAGACCACGATCATGTCCTGGTCGCCGATGCCGAGTGCGCCGGCCGCCGCCGCGAAGGCCTCGGCAGGCGGCAGCATGTGCGGCAGGCCCGATGACTTGTCGGCGATTTCCTCGATGTCGAAACGCACCGCGCCGGGAATGTGACCGGCAAGATATTCAGCGTCCGCGTCGCGCTGCTGGGCGGCCAGGTAATACGAGCCGTCCAGCACCACGAGATCGGGCGTGCCGAGACGACCGGCAAGCCAATCGGTGCTGACCAGCCAGCGGCTGGGGGAGACGGGCGAAGTGCTCATGGCTGTTCTCACAATGGCCTACGTCGATAACATCGGCCAGGCGCCGCACGCGGGCAATGATGCGTGGCGTCGCGCAGTCAGACCTTTTCATACGGCACATTGACCGTGGAAGGCTGCTCCAGCCACGCCGGCACCGGCAATCCCTTCGAGTGCAGGAATTCGGGATTGAACAGTTTCGACTGATAGCGCGTGCCGTAGTCGGCGAGAATGGTCACGATGGTGTGCCCGGGGCCAAGCTCCTTGGCGAGACGAATGGCGCCGGCCACATTGATGCCGGTCGAGCCGCCCATGCACAGCCCCTCGTTCTTGAGCAGGTGGAAGATGATCGAGACCGCCTCTTCGTCCGGAATCTGGTAGGCGACGTCGATCGGAGCGTCTTCGAGATTCTTGGTGATGCGTCCCTGGCCGATGCCTTCGGTGATGGACGATCCCTCGGCGTGCAGCACGCCGGTCGTGTAATAGCTGTAGAGCGCGGCGCCCATCGGGTCCGCCAAACCGATTTTCACGTTCTTGTTGCGCGCTTTCAGCGCCATGCCGACGCCAGCCAGCGTGCCGCCGGTGCCGACCGCGCAGACGAAGCCGTCGACCTTTCCGCCGGTCTGTTCCCAGATTTCCGGCCCGGTCGTCTCCAGATGGCCCTGGCGGTTGGCGACATTGTCGAACTGGTTTGCCCAGATCGCACCGTGTCTTTCGGTCTTCGCCAGCTGGGCGGCGAGGCGCCCGGACACTTTCACGTAATTGTTGGGATTGGAATAGGGCACCGCCGGGACCTCGACCAGCTCCGCGCCGCACAGGCGGAGCATGTCCTTCTTTTCCTGGCTCTGGGTATCCGGGATGACAATCACGGTGCGATAGCCCAAGGCGTTGCCGACCAGCGCGAGCCCGATGCCGGTATTGCCCGCGGTTCCCTCGACAATGACGCCGCCGGGCTTGAGCAGCCCTTTGCGCACTGCATCCTCGATGATGAACAGTGCGGCGCGGTCCTTGACCGACTGCCCGGGATTCATGAATTCGGCCTTGCCGAGGATGCTGCAGCCGGTCGCCGCCGACGCGCCGCGCAGCGCGATCAGCGGGGTATTGCCAATTGCTCCAACAATGCCGTCGCAGACTTTCATGAGAATTGATCCGGATTGCGGATGGCGCGAACCCTAGATGACCGATCCCGGGCCGACAAGGTCACAACGCCGGCGAAAACCGACTGCTCCGGGCGATATCAGGAACGCGGCGGCCTCCCGCGGCAATGCGATGCCTGGTCACGATCTACGTGGAGGCGATCCTCGGATTGCTTCGGCTGTTCATCTGGATTCAAAACTCGGAAATCCGCGCGGGCGCCTGGTGGAGTTGCGCCCACCTGATGCGGGCGGCCATCCGTTCTCGTCGGCCGGATCGGCGGCGAGGAATTCGGCGCCGTGCTCTGCAATGCCACCCGCGACATGGCTTCCGTGGTTGCCGAGCGCATTCGCACAGCCTTCGCCGTCACCGCGGCGGACGTGGATCGCCGGCCGGTCAAGGCGACCGTCAGCATTGCGATGATGGTGATGCCGAGGCGCACTGACGTGCCGGTCGGCAGGGCCGTGGCTCCGACCGCTAAAAGCGCCGCGTAAGCCCCCGGTTTCCCACCCGCCCCGATGCCCGCGGGAATGGACGGCGCCGCGTGGGGCTTTCTAAATCGAGCACCTGTGAAACCGCGCCGCATTGAACCACGCGGCGCGGTCGTCTATCACTGACCGATACCATAAAGATTGGGAGGATCGCCGATGCCCGTCTCATTGCGTATTCAAGCACTTGCGATTGCCGCCGTGGCGTTGCTCTGGCCCGCGGCGAGCGCGCTCGCACAGGATTATCCGACCAGGTCCGTCAGGATCGTGGTGCCGTTCGGCGCCGGCGGGCCGGCCGATGTCTATGCGCGCATCATGGCGCAACATCTGACCGAGTCGCTGAAGCAGAATTTTGTGGTCGAGAACCGGCCGGGCGCCGGCGCCATCATCGGGACCAACGAAGTCGCCAAATCGGCGCCCGACGGTTACACGCTGCTGATGATGTCGAACACCCACACCACCAACGAGTCGCTGATTCCGAACAAGCCGTTCCAGCTGATGCGGGATTTCACGCCGATCACTCCGGTCAACTACTCGGACGTCATGATGGTGGTGCATCCGTCGTCCGGCGCGAAGAACCTGAAGGACTTCATCGCGCTCGCCAAATCGAAGCCCGGACAGCTCAACTACGCGTCGTCCGGTCCGGGCACGCCCTATCACATGGCCGGAGAGCTGTTCAAAGCCATGAGCGGAACCGATATCGTCCATGTGCCGCATAAGACATCCGGCGACATGCGCAGCAGCGTGCTCGGCGGCCATGTGCAGATGATGTTTGACGCCATTACCGTGTTGGCGCCCAACGTCCAATCCGGGCAGCTGATCGCGCTCGGAACCAGCGGCAAGAAGCGCTCCGATGTGATGCCGGAAGTGCCCACCATCGATGAGGCGGGGGTGCCCGGCTACGAGTCGACGATCTGGCTCGGATTCATGGCGCCGACGGGAACGCCGAAGCCGGTCATCGACAAGCTCAATGCCGAGCTGGTCAAAGCCATGAACCGCCCGGACGTGAGGGCGGCCTGGGCGAAGCAGGGCGCCGTACCGATGCCGATGAGCCCGGCCGAGTTCGACAAATATCTGCGCGCCGACATCGAAAAATGGGCGAAAGTGGTGAAAGTTTCCGGCGCCAAAGCCCAATAGAGCATGATCCCGAAAAGTGGGAACCGGTTTTCGGAAAAGATCATGCTCAAACAAAAAGCTAGATCATGATCCGATTCAATTAAATCGGATCATGGTCTAGCCCACGGCCTTACCCGCAACGGAAAACGGGCTTGCATGACTGCGTGCAGGCCCGTTTTGTTTGCAGGGGAAGCAGGAACAATGGTGGCGGCTGGCGCGTTTCTCCCGGGACAACATCCTCGGAGGACGCCATGCGCGCGCCCCGCATATTCCACCCCGACTACGATCCGCTAGCGCTGTTGGTGCTGGTCTTCGGCATCGGCGCATCGACCGTGCTGGCCATCGGGCTTTAGAACCGAATTTCGGGTGTTCAGATAAAAGCTAGGCAATGAGCCGATTCAACCGAATTGGCTCATGGTCTCGTGATGCCGGTTGGCTCAGCGCCTGCGGAAATGCGCCCGGCGCTGCCCGGTGGCGGACGGTAACGGGCGGTCCGACTTGTGCCGGAAACTGATCCGGCCGCGCTGCAGATCGTAGGGCGACATCTCCACGATCACCCGGTCGCCGACGCCGGTCCGGATGCGAAACTTGCGCATCTTGCCGGCGGTGTAGGCAAGAACCTCATGCTCGTTGTCGAGCTTAACGCGGAAGTTGCCGTCGGGCAGCACCTCCGTCACCACCCCGTCGAATTCCAGAAGCTCTTCTTTGGCCATGTCGTGTCTCTCTCGCGATCCCTAGGACCCTAGACCAAGATCCGCTTCAGAATCGGATCATGGTCTAGCATTTTGTTGGAGCATGATCTTTTCCGAAAACCGGTTCCCACCCCGGATCATAGTCCGGGGCAGGCTTTTTCGGGATCACGCTCTAGCGTGGCGACCGGTATACGCCAGCCGGCGGACTCTTGCGCGGCTGATCGGTGCGCTGCATGAACCCCACGGTGGCAATCTCGCCCGGCTGGGACGGCGAAGCCGGCCGCTCATGTCGGTGACCGTTATGCTTGGCTTGGTTGCCGTTTCGCCCACCGCCGCCGCGTGACGGCGAATGCCGCGTCCGGCCTTGCCCATGCCGGTGACCATTGGCCTGCCGGGCCTGCTGGTGACCGGCCGGCCGGTGCGGGGCCGGACTGGCCTGACCGGTCGCCGGAATCGACAGCCGGATCAGTTTCTCGATCGCGCGCAGATAAGGCGCTTCATCGGAAGAGCAGAACGAGATCGCAATGCCCTCCGCTCCGGCGCGCGCGGTGCGTCCAATGCGGTGCACGTAGCTTTCCGGCTCGTTGGGTAGGTCGAAATTGATGACGTGGGTAATACCCTCGACGTCGATGCCGCGGGCGGCAATGTCGGTCGCAACCAGAGTGCGCACGCGCCCCTCGCGGAAGGCGGCCAGCACCCGCTCGCGCTGGCCCTGAGATTTGTTGCCATGGATCGCGTCGGCGGCAATACCGCTCTGGTTCAATCCGCGCACGACTTTGTCCGCGCCGTGCTTGGTGCGGGTGAACACAAGAGCGCGATTGATCGTTTCACCACGCAGGATGTCCGCCAGCATACCGGCCTTCGCCGCACGATCGACATGGACGATCCGTTGCGCGACGCGATCGACCGTCGAGGCGACCGGCGTGACCGCCACCTGTGCCGGGTCCGTCAGCATCTGGCTGGCGAGCTCGGCGATGGCCTGCGGCATGGTCGCCGAGAACAGCAGCGTCTGCCGCTTGGGAGGAAGTTTGGTGATGATTTTCCGGATGTCGCGGATGAAGCCCATGTCGAGCATCCGGTCGGCTTCGTCGAGGACAAAGGTTTCCACCCGGTCGAGACGCAGGCCGTTGCTCTGCACCAGATCGAGGAGCCGCCCGGGCGTGGCGACTAGTACATCGACGCCGTTCATCAGCGAGCGCACTTGGCGGCCCATCGGGACTCCACCGATCGCCAACGTGGCCTGCAGGCGCAGGTGGCGCCCATAGGCTTTGAAACTGTCTAGAATCTGAGCCGACAATTCGCGCGTGGGGCTCAGCACCAGAACGCGGCAGGACTTTCGCTCCAGCCGTACTGGTGCGGCGGCAAGCCGGTTGAGAATCGGCAGTGCAAAGGCTGCGGTCTTGCCGGTTCCGGTTTGCGCGATGCCGATCAGGTCGCGGCCTGTCAGCAACAGCGGAATGGCCTGGGATTGGATCGGGGTGGGGGTGAGGTATTGCTCGTCGGAGAGCGCACGAAGGATCGGCTCTGAGAGCCCGAAATCTTGGAAAGAGGTCAAAATAGCAACTTTCTATAAGGCGTGCCGCCCGATCGCCTGTGCGAGCGGTTGCGGAGCGCGGGGTCAGGACATCCCGCGTGTTCAGGGCTGTCGGTTCAGTGAGAAGCCGGAAGAGGGGGCCGAAACCTTATTGGATTTCGTGCACGCGGCCCCGAGGCGACCTGAGATCAGATCGTGATCCAGCTGGGAGCTAGATGGCAGTTCGGTGTGTTCTTTTCAAGGCAATTCGTGCCGATGAGGTATGCGCGGCGTGGCTCCCCGGGCCGGATTCGAACCAGCGACCAACCGGTTAACAGCCGGTTGCTCTACCACTGAGCTACCGGGGAACGTCGCGATAGGTGGGTAAGGACCGGCTATAACAAAGGCTCCAAGACTTGCCTAGCGGCAAGTGACTTGCCTAGCAAGAAGTGACTTGCATAGCGCGAAGTCGCGGGGCCTGAGCGATCGGGCAATAGGGGGCCTGCGCGGGTCCAATCGGAACGATTGACGCTCGATCGTTGGGCGGCGGACCGCCAGTTACGAGTAGCTGCGCGTGAACACCGCGCGGGCGATATCTTCGCGCTTGAGGCCGAGCTCGGCCAGTTCGGAGTCCGGCAGCCGGGCCAGCGCATCGAAGCGCCGCGCCATGGCGCGCGCCTCGTGGATGTCATTGAAGAAGGTATTGATGCTGCCGAGCAGCCAGCCAATGAGTGCGGCGGCGGCGTAGAGCAGGCGGGAGAGTGCGAGGGTCATTTTTTCTGCCTTTGTTGCAACGGTGATTCGTCTATTCCCAAGATAGGCTGGTATTCCAACGATTTCACCGTGAGTTATCGCATAGCAGCAATTGTTCGCTGCATAGCAGCATTAAGGCTTTGGAAACCATTGGGCGCGCGCAACCGCCAAGACGGCATAGCGGCAGGGCTGGGGAGGGGGTGTTATGGGCTTCGCCGGCTGGCTCGGCGGGTTTGGAGGCCACGCCCGGAATTGAACCGGGGTAAACGGTTTTGCAGACCGCTGCGTAACCACTCCGCCACGTGGCCTTCCGAAACGCCGAGCAGAGTCATCATCCGCGCGGCGCTGCGTTCAGCCGCTATACAAGACCCTGCCGCAACCGGCAACCGAAACGACCGCATCGGCGCGGAACCCGTAAGCCAAGTTCCTTGCCTGTGTGCCTGGCCTTTGCGCCTTGCCTTTTCGCGAGCTCTGCAGCAAGAGAACCGCGCCGTCCATCTCTGCACTCGCCGGGTTATTTCTGATGATCGATTTTGCCGCCGCGCGCCGCATGATGGTGGAGGGGCAGGTTCGCACCAGCGACGTGACCGACAAGCGCCTGCTGGCGGCGATGCTGGAACTTCCGCGCGAGCGCTTCGTGCCCGAGGACAAAGCAAGCCTCGCCTATCTCGATCTCGATCCGGCGGCGACCGGCCCGCAGCAAGCGCCGGCGCGCTACCTGCTCAAGCCCGTGGTGTTGGCCAAGCTGATCCAGGCGGCGGAAGTCAAGGAGCAGGACCGCGTGCTCGATGTCGGCTGCGCCACCGGCTACGCGTCGGCGGTGTTGGCCCATCTGGCGGGCTCGGTGGTTGGTCTCGAGCAAGACCCCGCGCTCGCGCGCGCTGCCGAACTGAACCTGCGACAATTGGCTATCGGCAAAGTGACGATTGCCACGGCATCGCTGACTGAAGGTTGGGCGGCGAGTGCGCCTTATGATGTCATCCTGCTCAACGGCGCCACCGAGATCGTGCCCGCCGTGCTGCTGCGCCAGTTGCGCGAAGGCGGCCGTTTGGTTGGCATTTTGGGCCGTCCCCCGGCCAGCAAGGCAATGCTTTACCTTTCGGCGGGCGGTGAAGTCGGTGGGCGGCCGATCTTCGAAGCCGCGGCGCCGCTGCTTCCTGGATTTGCGGCGCCTGCGGTCTTCGTCTTCTAGTGTGGTTTCGTTGATTTCGGGTCCGGTGTGGCCGGAATACGCCAAACTTTTCCTTTTTTGGCTTTCCGATTTGCCGGGGGTTTCAAGCCGCCACGAAGGCATTTATGGTTAATCCTGCTGCTTGTATCGGGCGTATCGGGTCGCGACCCACCCTGGTGTTCCAGGGCGGGGGTGGCGTGGGGTTGCTTGAATGTCCCTATTTCCTGGGCGTCCGGGTTCGGTCGCGGTGCATGTCGCGGCGGGTGTTGCCGTTGCGCTCGCGCTCGCCTGCGGCTTACGGCCCGCGGCAGCGAGCGAACTGCTAATCGCGCGCGGCCCGGTGCTCGGCGCCGGACTCGTGACGACCCTCGAAGTGGCGCTGATCCAGGCTTACCAGAACAATCCACAGCTCAACGCGCAACGCGCGGCGACCCGCGTAATCGACGAGAACGTCGCGATCGCGCTCTCCGGCTATCGGCCGCGCCTGTCAGGTACCGCCAGTCTCTCTGAGAACTATCTCGACAATCTTTCGAGAACCGACACCGGCTCGGTCAGGCAATCCGGATCGACGACGGTAACGACCTTCGGACTGACCAGCACCCAGACCCTGTTCAACGGATTCCAGACCGGCAATCGTACCCGCCAGGCGGAAGGTCAGGTGTTTGCCGCGCGCGAGACCTTGCGCTCGACCGAGCAAAGCATCCTGCTCAATGCCGTCACCGCTTATATGAATCTGTTGCGGGACGCCGCGATCCTGGAACTGCAACGCAGCAATATCCGCGTGCTCGAGGCGACCTTGCGGCAGACCCGTGACCGCTTCAATGTCGGCGAAGTCACGCGCACCGACGTGGCGCAATCCGAGTCGCGTCTGGCGGCCGGGCGCTCGTCGATGCTCAACGCGGAATCCAACTACATCACCTCGCGGGCGGCGTTCCGCCAGGTGATCGGCGTCGATCCGGGCCGGCTCACCGCCGCGATGCCGGTCGATCGCCATTCGCCGCGCACGCTCGACGGCGCACTCGCGCGCGGGCGCACCGAGCACCCGACCATCACGACCGCGATGTACAATGTCGATGTGGCGCTGCTGCAGGTCAAGATTGCCGAAGGCGCGCTCTATCCGACGCTGGCGCTGCAAGGCAATGTGCAAAAATCCTTCGGTGGACCGAGCTCCTTGACCACGGTGGAGACGTTCAACGCCTCGGTCGGCACCCAGCTGACGGTGCCGATCTATCAAGGCGGCGCCGAATATGCCGCCATTCGCCAAGCGAAGGAAACATTGGCGCAGCGGCGGCTCGATCTGGATACCGCGCGCGAGCAGGTGCAGGCGACGGTGGTCCAGGCCTGGGGCCAGTTGGCGGCCGCCAGGGCGCAGATCGAGGCCACCCAGGCGCAAGTCACTGCAACGGAAATCGCGCTCAACGGCGTGCGCGAGGAAGCCCGCGTCGGTCAACGCACCACCCTCGACGTGCTCAACGCGCAGCAGGACCTGGTCAATGCGCGGGTGTCCCTGGTCACCGCCCAGCGTGACCGCGTGGTGGCATCCTATGCCGTGCTCGCCGCGACCGGGGGACTGTCGCCGCAGATTCTGGGGCTGCGGATTCCGGTCTACGATCCGATGGTGCACTACCAGCAGGTCCGTGACAGTTGGGCCGGCGTGCGCACTCCGGACGGGCGGTAACCGGCGCTGGGCGGTGACGAAACATACCTGGCGCTGCCGTCGTCGCGCGTGTCCACAGAAGCTTGCTTGCGTTCGAACTTCGGCGTGCGATACTCGCTGAGCTCCGGCGAATAGGCTATTTTCCGGGATGATTCGACGGAACCGTCGGGTGTCTCCGTGTGCAGTGGTCGAGCGGGAATGCAGAAATGACTCAGCCTGCAAAGGCGCAAGAGCCATCGATGGAGGAAATCCTTGCCTCCATCCGCAGAATTATTGCCGATGACGACGCAACGCGACCGCAACCCGCGTCGCCCGATCCGGTAGCCCCACCACCCGTGGAATCTCCACGGCCCGCCGCGGCCGCGCCAGGCGCGGGCGTCCTCGCCGGCAGTGCGATGAGGCAAGCCGAAATCGATGCGATGCTGACGCGGCTCACTGCGGCGTCGGCGGCCGGATCTTCGGCGCGGCAGGAGCGCGAACCCGACGTTCTCGACCTGACCGAAGCGATGGCCACCTCGCCGGCGCCACCCGCGCCCGGCTTCCGCACCATCGACGGCGAACCGGACGTGATATTCGAGAACGCCCCGGCGGAGCGTCATGCGGCAGAAGAGCCCATGGCGGCGGAATCGCCGCCAGCCGCCGACATCGATCGTCATCTGATCTCCCAGAGTACCAGCGCGGCGATCGATTCCGCTTTCAACACGCTGGCTCAGACCGTGCTGATCCAGAATGCCCGCACGCTGGAGGATCTGGTGCGCGAAATGCTGCGCCCGATGCTCAAGACCTGGCTGGATGACAATCTGCCCGGGCTGGTCGAGCGTCTGATCCGCGCGGAGATCGAGCGCGTCTCGCGCGGTCGCTGAGCTTCATCGATAAGCCTCGCGGGTAAGGCGACGCTATCGGCGCCGTCGCAGTTCGTGCGCGAACCACCACGCCAGCGCGGGCAGCCCGACGGCTGCTGCGAGGAACAACGGCACCGCGGTAAAGCGGTCGAAGACAAACCCGCCTACCGCGACACCGGCGGTCTGCCCGAGATAAAGCACCGAAGAAAAGATGGCGACCGCGGTTCCGCGCGCTTCCGGCGTCATCTGGGTGGCGTTGGTCTGCAATGTGTTATGCAGCGCATAGAAGCCGAGGCCGATCAGGGCGACCGCGATGGGCGCCAGCCACCAGGCGGCTCCGATCGCCAGCAGGATATAGGCAAGGCCGCAGAGCAGAGCGCCGCCAATGGCCAGCCCGCGCTGCCCGAACAGGTTCACGAGCTGCGCCACGGCGCCGGCGTAGATGAGCCCGCCGATGCCGAACGCTCCGACGATCAACCCCACGGCAGTGAAGCTCAGACCGAACCGCAGATTGAGGTCGGCTCCCACATAGGCGAAGGCGCCCCATCCGAATGCCGCCTCGATGAACACCGCAATAATGACGATGCGCGCCCATGGATTGGAGAGCACGGCGGCATAATCAGCGGCAAAGCCGCGCGAGGTTTCCTCCGGCGGACGCGGTGCGCGGGTGCGCGGATTGCTGAGTAGTTCGAAAATCAGTCCCGCCGTCGCCAGCGCGAACATGCCGCCGAGGATAAAGAAGACATTGCGCCAACCGAACAGGTCGCCCAAAACGCCGCCGGCGGCCTGGCCGAACAGCTGGCCGAAGATCTGCCCTGTGAGATAGCGGCCGAGCACCGCCTGCCGGTTCTCATAGGGGCTGACATCGCCGACATAGGCCATGGAGAGCGGAATGACCCAGCCGGCAATCGCCCCGGCCAGCAGTCGTGCGATCGCCAGTTCCGGCAACGACTGCGCCAAGCCACAGATCATCACCAGAATGGTTGATATCGCACAGGTCACCGCCACGGTGAGGTATTTGCCAAAGCGGTCGCCGACCGGGCCGACCACAAGCTGGATCGAGCCGTGGCTCAATGCATAAGCGGTGACGACGATCGCGGCGGCGCCGACCGTGGTGTTCAAATCGGTGGCGATCTGCGGCAACAGCGAGTCGGTCACCCGCACCTGCGCCTGGCTGGCGAAGCCGGCGACGGCAAGCAGCACGATCGAGCGGGTATGGGTTGGCATTTCGTGCGCGGCGGGTGAGGTCACGGCGGGCTTGCGGTTCGTGGGTGCCGCGACGGTGTCCGGGCGGCGCGGCCCTGCCGTTGACAGCGGAGGGGAGGCGGGCTTTGTACCGCGCGAACACAGTCACGTAGCATGATCGACAAAACCTATCAGCCCGGCGAGATTGAAGGGCGCATTTATGACGCCTGGGAAGCTGCCGGCGCCTTCCAGGCCGGGCGGCCGGAGCGGCGTTCCGCCGCGCCCTATTGCATGGTGATCCCGCCGCCGAACGTCACCGGCTCGCTCCATATGGGGCATGCGCTCAACAATACATTGCAGGACGTGCTGGCGCGTTTTGAGCGCATGCGCGGGCGCGACGTGCTCTGGCAACCGGGCACCGATCATGCCGGCATCGCCACCCAGATGGTGGTCGAGCGCCAGCTCATGGAACGGCAGGAGCCGAACCGGCGCGCGCTCGGCCGCGAGAAATTCCTCGAAAAGGTGTGGGCGTGGAAGGCGGAGTCCGGCGGCGCCATCATCAATCAGCTCAAGCGCCTCGGCGCGTCCTGCGACTGGTCGCGCGAGCGCTTCACCATGGATGAGGGCCTCTCGCGCGCCGTGCTGAAAGTGTTCGTTGAGCTCTACCGCGCCGGTCTCATCTACAAGGACAAGCGGCTGGTCAACTGGGACCCGAAGCTGCTCACCGCGATCTCCGATCTCGAAGTGCAGCAGGTCGAGATCAAGGGCCATCTCTGGCATTTCAAATATCCGGTCGAGGGCAGCGACGAATTCATCACCGTTGCGACCACGCGGCCAGAAACCATGCTCGGCGACACCGCGGTTGCGGTGCATCCCGACGATGAGCGCTATAAGCATCTTGTCGGCAGGCATGCCGTGCTGCCGCTGGTTGGTCGGCGCATCCCGATCGTTGCCGACGAATATTCCGATCCGGAGAAAGGCACCGGCGCGGTCAAGATCACGCCCGCCCATGACTTCAACGACTTCGAGGTCGGCCGCCGTCACAATCTGCCGCTGATCAATGTGTTGGACATCGAAGGGCGTCTTAATCTCGAGCGCAACGACGCCTTCCTCGCCGGCGCCAAGGTGAGCGCCGGGCTCAATGAGACGCTGATGCTGCATGGCATCGATCGCTTTGTGGCGCGCAAGCAGATCGTCGAGCGCATGCAGGAGATCGGCTTGCTGGACAAGACCGAGCAGCACACGCACACGGTTCCGCACGGCGACCGTTCGGAGGTCGCGATCGAGCCGTTCCTGACCGACCAGTGGTACGTCGACGCCAAGACCCTGGCGCAGCCGGCGATTGCGGCGGTGCGCGACGGTCGCACCGTGTTCGTGCCGAAGAACTGGGAAAAGACCTATTTCGACTGGATGGACAACATCCAGCCCTGGTGCATCTCGCGGCAGCTCTGGTGGGGGCATCAGATTCCGGCCTGGTATGGACCTGACAGCAAGGTGTTCGTGGCGGAGAGCGAAACCGAGGCCAAGGCGGAAGCCGCCAAGCACTACGGCAAGGATGTCGCGCTGACGCGCGACGAAGACGTGCTCGATACTTGGTTCTCCTCCGCGCTCTGGCCGTTCTCGACGCTGGGCTGGCCGGACCGGACGCCCGAGCTCGCGCGCTACTATCCGACCGATGTGCTTTCGACCGCCTTCGACATCATCTTCTTCTGGGTCGCGCGGATGATGATGATGGGACTGCATTTCATGCAGGAGGTGCCGTTCCGCACGGTCTATCTGCATGCGCTTATTCTCGACGAGCGCGGGCAGAAGATGTCGAAGTCCAAGGGCAATGTCATCGATCCGCTCGATCTCATCGACAAATACGGCGCCGACGCTTTGCGTTTCACGCTCGCCTCGATGGCGGCGCAGGGCCGCAACATCCGGGTGGCGACCAATCGGGTCGAGGGCTATCGCAATTTCACCACCAAGCTGTGGAACGCGGCGCGCTTTGCCGAGATCAACGGCTGCGTCACGGTGGCCGGCTTCGATCCCAAAGCCGCCAAGGAAACGCTCAACCGCTGGATCGCGCACGAGACCGGCAAAGCTTCACGTGAAATCACCGAGGCGATCGAAGGCTACAAGTTCAATGAGGCGGCAGGCGCTGCATACCGCTTCGTTTGGAATATCTATTGCGACTGGTATCTGGAATTGGCCAAGCCGGTACTGACCGGCGAGGACAGTCCGGCGAAGAGTGAAACGCGGGCGATGACCGCCTGGGTGCGCGACGAGATCTTGAAACTCCTGCATCCGTTCATGCCCTTCATCACCGAGCAGCTGTGGCAGGTGACGGCGGAGCAGGGACCCGCACGCGGCAGCCTGCTGGCGCTTACGCCATGGCCGCAACTGTCCGGTCTCGACGACGACAAGGCGGAGGCGGAGATCGGCTGGGTGATCGATCTGGTTACCGCCATCCGTTCGGTGCGCTCCGAGATGAACATCCCCCCGGCCACGCTGATCCCGCTGGCGCTCGCCGGTGTATCTGCCGTCATCGACGCACGGGTCGGGCGCTGGAGCGAGGTGATCCGGCGGCTGGCGCGGCTCTCCAGCATTTCAGTTTCATCCACTGTCCCGCAGGGCGCCGTGCAACTGCTGGTGCGCGGCGACGTTGCGGCACTGCCGCTCAAGGATGTGATCGACTTTTCCGCCGAGCAAGCACGCCTGGAAAAGGAGATGCAACGGGTGGCATCCGACATCGCCCGCATCGACGCCAAGCTCACCAATGCCGATTTCGTCAAACGCGCGCCGGAAGAGGTGGTCGACGGCGAGCGCGAAAAGCGCGAAGAGGCGGAGGGCCGCCGCAGCAAGATCATCGAGGCGCTCGAGCGGCTGAAGGGCGCGGCGTGATATTTCTCGTCTGTTAGGAGCCTAGTCCGTCGATGGCCAATGTGAAGCTGACGCTTGCATGCTGGGACTACGATCGCACCCGTCCGCTGATGGACGGCCGCGTGAAACCGGAAGGTATCGATCTCGACATCCAGGTGTTGCGTCCGCGGCAGACCTTCCAGCGCATGCTGGACGACCAGGAGTTTCACGTCTCGGAAATGTCGCTTGCGTCCTACACCTCGCTGATCGGCCGCGGCGACTGTCCCTTCGTGGCGATCCCGGTGGCGCTCTCCAAGATCTTCCGCCATTCCTGCATTTATGTGCGCAAGGGCGCAGGCATTAATAAGCCGGAGGACCTGAGGGGCAAGCGGGTCGGGACCAGCCAGTTCAGCGCCACGGCGGTCGTGTTCATGCGCGGGATGCTACAGCACGATTATGGCGTGGCGCCATCCGACATGCATTGGTTCATGGGCGGGTTGAATACCTTTGTCGAAAAGCCGCTGATCCCGCTCGACCTCCCGAGCAACCTCAAGCTGGAATTCCTGAGTGCCGGCAAAACCCTCGAAGGCATGTTCGCAGCCGGCGAGCTTGATGCTTTGCTGTCGGTCTACATTCCGTCGCTGCTCCTCCACGGCTCGCCCGACATTGCGCGGCTGTTCCCGAACTATAAGGAGGTGGAGCGAGACTATTACCGCCGCACCCGCATCTTTCCCATCATGCACACGGTGGTGCTGCGCAAGGATGTGCATCGCGAGCATCCGTGGGCGGCGCGCAGCCTCTACAAGGCGTTTTGCGAAGCCAAGAGCCTCGCGGTCGACGGGCTCTACGACACTGACGCCTTGCGCGTGGCATTGCCTTGGTTGCTGAGCCACGTCGAAGAGGCCTGGGAGGTTTTCGGCAAGGATTTCTGGGCCTATGGTCTGGAGCCGAACCGGCCGACCTTCGAAGCCGTCGGCCGTTATGTGCACGAACAGGGCATCTCGCCGCGCGCCGTCGCTGCCGATGAACTGTTTCTTCCAAACATCGTCTGATCAACGGCGGCCGGGTTAGGAATGGCCCGGCCGCTTTTGTTTGCGCTTGCGAGCTTGCGTCTACGTTCGCAACACGTCAGGCGACCGGAAGGGGCGGCTCAAATAGGGCGATGTTTGCAGACCGTAGCGCCAAGGATGCTCGATGGCTTTGGTGATTCCGATGCGCGGGCCGCATATGATTTCCGGTTTCCTGACACGGGCGTGCAGTTCAAACGGGGGGACATCGAGCGGCAAACTGTTCTGCGCCTGCGTGATGCCGAGCGCTTGGCACAAACGTCCCGGCCCGGAACACAAAAGGCGCTCCTCCGCGACACCGCGGCGCCGCCGCATGGTCGAAATGCCTTGGGTAGGCGCCAGCGCGCGGATCAATACCGCGCTTGCGCTGCCTTCGCGTTCACAGACGAAGTTCAAGCACCAGTGAATGCCATAGGAGCGGTAGACGTAAGCATAGCCGGGCGGGCCGAACATGATGGCGTTGCGCTCGGTACGCCCGCGGAAACTGTGCGCAGCCGGGTCGGTGTGGTGGTAGGCCTCGACCTCGACGATCGTTCCGCCGATACCGCGGAACAGCAGGGTGGCTCCGATCAGATCCGGCGCAACCTTGTGGACGCTGCGCGCAAAGAACGCGCCAGTGATCAAACGGGGCTGCGGCATGGCCGGCGAAAATACAGGCGCGGAGGCGCCTGCGCCCTATTCACCGCAGGTCCTGGGTTTAGGCAAGAGAAATTCCCGATTTGCCGGGTAGCAGGACAGGTCGGGCGTTAGGCCATGACACGCGATGGTTAGCGAGCCAGATCGACCTTCTCGGACGGTTCCAAGGCCAGCTCGTAAGACGTCCGCGCCGCACCCCAATGCTTGCCGAACACGCGGATAGGAACCGCGACGGTGCGCAGAATCTGTTTTCCGTTGCCGAAGTCGCGCATGTATTGCTGGATCAGATAGGGCCGAGTGTTGCGGGCAGCGCCCAGCCTGGTCGGGTCGTCATAAAGGCGACGGTTGCGACAATTGACGGCGTTCCACGCCGGGTCGTCGGGCCGCGGCGGCTGCGAGTGCTTGGGCCGGTGAACGGGGATGTAGCCGTTACGGTCGATCGCCACGCACAAGATCATGCGCGGGTCACGCTTGAGCGGCGGATCCTGGATCGGCGGCAGGATCGCTTCGAGCAGATCGAGGAAACGCGTGCGGTATTGCAACGGGTTGGTGCCTTCGATCGGCACATAATTGTTGTCGAACAAGGCTTCGAAACTGATTTTTCCCGTGGAAACGGCCTCCTCGAAGGTGGCGGACATTTTCGCTGCGGCCTCGGCCGCATGGTCGATAAATTGCCTGTTCTCGGCCCGGATGGCGGCGAGCTTGGCGTCGAGGGCGGCCCGCGCCGGCGGCTCGAGATCGGTGAATTCGAGATGCAGCCCGCGCGTCGAGCGGTTGGCGACCCGCACCCGGACCGGCCCGATACCGGAGATGGTTGCATCGGCCGAGGTTCCAAGCGCGAGCCGATCGAAGTCGGCCGAGCGCAGAAGCATTCCGCCGTCGGACAGATCGATGGCTTCGCCCCGAAGGACTGTGCCCTGCGTCTGCAGCGTGACCACCAACTCGCACGGCAGCCGATCATAGCGGCGCCGGTCGCCGATCTCGGTCTGGCGCAGGAACAGCACGAAGCGGCTCTTCAGATCGGAGGCCAATTCCATTGCCGAGCGGCTGGAACGGTCCGCCGTCTCGCCATGCCCGCTGGCGTCGGTCGCCGCCCGCTCGATCTCGGTCACACCGTCGGCAACGGTGGTGACGAAGCGCGAGGAGTCGCTGGCGCTGCGCGCTAATTCGTTGGTGGTTGAGGTTTGTTCGACTGCTGCGCCGGCCACCGTCGCGAAAACCGGCTTGATCGATTCCATGGCCTGGGCGATGCGATTGACCGCGGCAATCGATTGCGCGGCATTGCGCTGCAATTGGTTGATCCGGCCGGCGATCTCCTCGGTGGCTTTCTGGGTCTCGATCGAAAGCGCCTTGACCTCGTCGGCGACCACCGCAAAACCCTTGCCGGCCTCGCCGGCACGCGCGGCTTCGATCTTGGCATTCAACGCGAGCAGATTTGTCTGTTTGGCGATGGCTGCAATCAAATTGACCACATTGCCGATCTCGCTCGACGATGATTTCAAGCCGTCGAGGCTGCGTGCCGCGGCGCTGGCGACCTGATGGGCCTCGTCGGTCAATCCGCTGGCATCGTTGATCTGCCGGCTGATCTCGCTCGAGGAGGCGGCGAACTCCTCGGTCGCTGCCGCAAGCTGCGAGGCGTCGTCCTTGGCAACGCGGGATTGCTTGGCGAGCGCCTCGCTTCGCTGCCGGATGGCGGCGAGCGCCTGGGCGGTGGCGCCGGTGCCCTGCTGCACCGAGTGGGCGGCGTGCTGGACGGCGCCGATCATGGAGACGAGATCTGCCTCCAGAAGATCGATGGTCTCGCGCAGCACGTCCAGGCGCGATCCATGGTGGGGCGCTGCCGGCTCGGCCTCCGGGACCGAGGGGGGCGCCACCACGACGGGCAGGCTGTCGCTCGCCTTGGCGGACGCGCGGCGGCGAAGCAGACGATCAAGGACGTCGAGCAGCATGCGCTGTCTTTGCCGAGGCGGCTTTGCACGGTGCGGCAGCCGGCCTCGCCCAACCCCGCCGACAAGATTAACCAACAGTGACCGAACCTGCAGAAGCTGCCAGCCATTCCTTTCGAGACCCTAAAAGCGGTGGGTGGCCGGCCGGCTTATCTGTGGCGCGCCGGCAACAGGTGGACAACATTTCAGCTTGCCTGGCAGCGGACGATCCCGCGCCGCGATTTGGCCACACCGGTCTCTGAAATCGATCGCAACATATTGCCTCGCCTCCGATTTCGCCCACGCGCGGGCGGAACGGACGGGACGAGGGGGGTCGAAGGGCCGATGGACGCCAAGACAAGTCTCAAAAAGACAAGTCTCAAAGCGAGGCTGCCCAGCCGGCATGTCACCGAAGGGCCGGAACGCGCGCCCCACCGCTCCTATTACTATGCGATGGGTCTCACCACGGCGCAGATCCATCAGCCGTTCGTCGGGGTCGCCACCTGCTGGAATGAAGCAGCCCCCTGCAACATCGCTTTGATGCGTCAGGCCCAGGCGGTGAAGAAGGGCGTTGCCGCCGCCGGCGGTACGCCGCGCGAGTTCTGCACCATCACCGTCACCGACGGCATCGCCATGGGCCACGAGGGCATGAAGTCCTCGCTGCCTTCGCGCGAGGTGATCGCGGATTCGGTCGAGCTGACCATGCGCGGCCATGCCTATGACGCCCTGGTCGGGCTCGCCGGCTGCGACAAGTCGCTTCCCGGCATGATGATGGCGATGTGCCGTCTCAACGTGCCGTCGATCTTCATCTATGGTGGCTCGATCCTGCCGGGCACCTTCAAGGGTCAGCCGGTCACCATCCAGGACGTGTTCGAGGCGGTGGGAAAGCATTCGGTCGGCGCGATGTCCGATGCCGATCTGGCCACGCTCGAGCAAAACGCCTGTCCGTCGGCCGGCGCCTGCGGCGCCCAGTTCACCGCCAACACCATGGCAACGGTGTCCGAGGCCATCGGGCTGGCTTTGCCCTATTCGGCCGGCGCCCCGGCACCCTACGAGATCCGCGACGCCTTTTGCATGACCGCGGGCGAGCAGGTGATGGATTTGATCAAGGCCGGCCTGCGGCCGCGCGACATCGTCACGCGCAAGGCGCTGGAGAATGCCGCCGCCGTGGTGTCGGCATCCGGCGGCTCAACCAATGCGGCGCTGCATCTGCCGGCCATCGCCCATGAATGCGGATTGAAGTTCGATCTGTTCGACGTTGCGGCGGTCTTCAAAAGGACACCATACATCGCAGATTTGAAACCGGGCGGCCGCTATGTCGCCAAAGACCTGTTCGAAGCTGGCGGCGTTCCGCTGCTGATGAAGACGTTGCTCGATCACGGCTACCTGCACGGCGACTGCATCACCGTGACCGGCCGCACCATTGCCGACAATCTCAAGCGCGTGAAGTGGAACAAGGATCAGGACGTGGTCCGTCCGGCCAACAAGCCGCTGCTGACGACCGGCGGGGTCGTCGGGCTTAAGGGTAATCTCGCCCCCGAGGGCGCGATCGTTAAGGTTGCCGGCATGAGTAACTTGAAATTTTCCGGACCGGCGCGCTGCTTTGACGGCGAAGAGGCCTGCTACGAAGCAGTCAGGAAGCGGAACTACAAGGAAGGCGACGTGCTCGTCATCCGCTACGAAGGTCCGATCGGCGGTCCCGGCATGCGTGAGATGCTCGCGACCACGGCCGCGCTCTACGGTCAGGGCATGGGCAACAAGGTGGCGCTCATCACCGATGGGCGCTTCTCGGGTGCAACGCGCGGCTTCTGCGTCGGACATGTCGGTCCGGAAGCGGCGCTCGGTGGTCCGATCGCGCTGGTTCGCGACGGCGATGTCATCGAACTGGATGCCGACAAGGGCGTGCTCGACGTCAAGCTCAGCAAGGCTGAGTTCGACACGCGCCGACGGGCCTGGAAGCCCAGGAAACCCGATTTCACCTCTGGATATCTCTGGAAATACGCCCAACAGGTGGGACCCGCGCGCGACGGCGCGGTGACGCATCCGGGCGGCGCGGCCGAGAAGGCGTGTTATGCGGACATCTAATGTTGTGTTGAGTATCGGCTTGATCGGCCTTGCGCTCGGCCTGCCGCCGGCTGCGAGCTTCGATGGCACGCGTACCCCGGAACGGGCGCCGATCACAGGTCCGCTGCCCGGTTCAACACCGCCCGATCTGGGGCCCGCGACACCCCTGGCTGCCGTACCGGCCGCGCCGCATGTCGTGCCGCGTCCGAATCTCACGCCATTCGAAGCATTCCGCTCGGGAACCCTGGCGCTGCGCACCGGCAAGACCGCGCAGGCCTTGGCCGACCTGGAATACGCCGCCGAGCAGGGCGTGCCCACCGCTCTCTGGAAGCTCGGGCGCATGTATGCCGATGGCGATGGGGTGGAAAAGAACACGCTGCGCGCGTTCGGATATTTCCGCCGTCTGACCAATACCCATTCCGAAACGCCACCGGGGACTTCGCAGGCGCGCTTTGTTTCCAACGCCTTCGTGTCGCTCGGCCAATACTATCTGGAGGGGGTTCCGGATGGCGTGAAAGCCGATCCGAGGCGCGCCCACGAAATGTTCCAGTATGCCGCGTCGTATTTCGGCGATCCGGATGCGCAATTCAATCTCGGCCGGCTCTATCTTGTTGGGCAAGGCACGGTGCGCGATCCAATCCAGGCGGCGCGCTGGTTGCGCCTTGCGGCGATCAAGGGTCACCACAGCGCGCAAGCATTGCTCGGAACCATGCTGTTCAAAGGCGAGGATGTCGCGCGCCATGCCGCTCTCGGGCTGTTCTGGCTGACGGTGGCGAAAGACGGCGCCGGCTCCGATCACACCTGGATCACGGAGACCTACAGCAACGCATTCGCCGAGGCCAAGGTGGAAGAGCGTGCCATGGCCTACAAGTATCTGGAGAATTGGCTGCGCCGCCGCCCCCGCGAGTAGGGCTTAGCGCGAGCGAAGCCAACCGCTACCTGAACCCTCTACTTTCGGTCCAGATCGAGTTCAACCACCACCGGCACATGGTCGGACGGCTTTTCCCAGCCGCGCACATGGCGGTCGATGTCGGCGCGAATGAGCCGGTCGGCGGCCTGTGGCGACAACAATACATGGTCGATCCTGATGCCGTCGTTTTTGGGCCAGGCGCCCGCCTGGTAGTCCCAGAACGTGTACAGACCCGGCGCATCGCTGCCGGCGCGCACGGCATCGGTCAGGCCGAGATTGCACAAGGCCCGGAATTTTTCCCGGGTGGCAGGCAGAAACAACGCGTCGCCTTGCCAGGCCGCCGGGTTGCGCGCGTCGATCGCGCTCGGGATTACGTTGTAATCGCCGGCTAGAATCAGCGGCTCTTCCAACGTCAACCGCTCATGTGCATGCTGAATAAGGCGATCCATCCATCTGATTTTGTACGGATACTTTTCGCTCGCGGGCGGGTTCCCGTTGGGTAGATAAATCGACGCAACCCGCACAATCCCGCGCTCGGTCGATACCACCGCTTCGATGAAACGGGCATGGGCGTCACTGTCGTCACCGGGCAGGCCGCAGATAACCTCGTCGAGGGGATATTTCGACAGGATGGCCACGCCGTTGAACGCCTTTTGCCCATGAACCGCGACATTGTAGCCGAGCGACTCGAATGCCTCCCGCGGGAAGGCGTCATCGACGCATTTGATCTCCTGCAAACAGACGATATCGGGCTGCCGGTCCGCCAACCAGGCAGCGGCATTCTCCATCCGCTGCTTGATGGAATTGACGTTCCAGGTGGCGATACGCATGAGGCTCGCGACGTTTATGGCTGTTCCCCCAGGCTGTCCGCGCCGACCAGACGGCACCGGGAAGGCTGGTGTTTACGCTGTTTTGAACGCCCGGCGAAGTGCACCATGGGACGAGGTATGGTATAAGTGCCGGCCGGCAAATCAAAAAGAATGATGATGGGCCGGCAGTTTGGGGCGGGCAACGATAGGAAAGCGAGGGAGCCCGGGCGGGGGCAATTGAAGCCCGGCCGATACCAAAATGAAGCAAAAGACTCTGGCGATCGGGGTAGCCGCGGTGCTCGCCCTGGCGGGTGTTTTCGCGGTGACAAGAAGTCTTTGGTCGCCGGAAGGCGCGGTGGCTCAATCGTCCGGCCAGCGAGCGCAACCGAGCGTTCCGGTCGACGTCGCACTTACCGTTAGAAAGAAGGTCCCGGTTCTGATCGAATCGCTTGGCACCGTGACCCCGATGGCCAGCGTCGCGGTGAAGACTCGCGTCGATAGTGAAATCTCCGCCGTGCATTTCCAAGACGGTGCCATGGTGCGGCAGGGCGACCTGCTGTTCACTCTCGACACGCGGGCGATCGAAGCTCAGATTCGGCAGGCCGAAGGCGCGCTGGCGCGCGATCGCGCCCAACTGGAAGGGGCCGAGCGCGACGTGCGCCGCTATAGCGAGCTGGCGGCCAAGGGTGCGACGCCTATCACCAATCTGGACAATGCAAAGACCCAGGTCGGGGTTTTTCAAGGGGCAGCCCGATCCAACGAGGCTTTGCTCGAGAGCCTGAAAGTCCAGCTCAGCTACGCCACGATTCGGGCGCCGATCGCCGGCCGTGCCAGCATGGCGACGGTCAAGGCCGGTAATTTCGTCCGCCAGGCCGATGCAATCCCGCTCGCCACCATCATCCAGGTGGATCCGGTCTATGTGAGCTTCACCGTGCCGCAGCGTCATTTGCCGCCTGTGCGCCAGGCGCTGGCGGCGGAGAGTGCGACAGTCGACGTCACTATCCCCGGGGAATCGAAAAGTGCCGAAGGGCATGTGACCATGATCGAGAACACGGTCGATGCGGCGACCGGCATGATCACCATCCGCGCCACCATGCCGAACAAGGAGCAGTTATTGTGGCCCGGCACCTTGGTGACGACACGACTGACATTGCGCACTGAAGAGGTGGTCACCGTCCCGTCGGCGGCGGTGCAGGTGAGCCAGGAAGGCTCGTTCGTCTTTGTGGTCAAGGACGGCATCGCCGCAAAGCGTCCCGTTACGGTCGCGCGCGTCTACGGCGCGGAATCAGTCATCGAAAGCGGTCTTGCGGACGGCGAAACGGTCGTGACGGAGGGGCAGCTTCGACTCTCCAACGGCGCCAGGGTTTCAACGCGCGAGCCGAAGGCGGGGACATAATAAAATATGGTCCTCTCGGAGATTTGCATACGCCGTCCGGTGTTCACCACGCTGGTCACCGCCACGATCGTCGTGTTCGGCATTTTCGCTTACCGCTTGTTGGCGGTCGCAGCTTTGCCGGCGGTCGACTTTCCGACCATTGCCATCAGCGCGCAGCTTCCCGGCGCCAGTCCGGAAACCATGGCGGCGTCGGTGGCGTCGCCGATTCAGCGCCAGCTCTCGACGATCTCCGGCATCAGCTCGATGACGTCGACGTCGGCGCTCGGTCGCTCGCAGATTACCATCCAATTCGATCTCAACCGCGATATCGATGCGGCGGCGCTGGACGTGCAGACCGCCCTGACGGTGGCGGCGCGGCGGTTGCCGATCGAAATGACATCGCCGCCCAGCTTCCGCAAAGTCAATCCGGGCGATTTTTCGATCCTGTTCATCAGCATGATCTCCGACACACTCACGCTGTCGACTGTCAACGATTACGGCGAGACGCTGGCGCAGCAAATTTCGCAGCTACCCGGCGTGGCCCAGGTCGACGTCAACGGCGCGCAGAAATTTGCCGTCCGGGTGCAGGTCGATCCGGTGGCCGCGGCGGCGCGCGGCATTTCTCTCGAAGAAATCCGCAGTGTGGTGGCAAAGGCCAATTCCAGCTCCCCGGTCGGGACGCTCTATGGTGCGCGCCAGAACGTGACCTTGGTTGCCTCGGGCGCCATGCGGCATGCCGAGGAATATCGCAAGGTTGTGGTGGCTTATCGCAACGGCGCCCCGGTCAAGCTCGATGAAGTCGCAACCGTGATCGACGGCGTCGAGAACGACAAGGTCGCCACCTGGTTCAACAATGATCGCGCCATCGTGCTGGGCATCCAGAAGCAACCCGGCGCCAATACGGTCGCGGTGGTCGATGCGGTGCGTGCGAGACTGCCGGTCTACCAGGCACAGGTGCCGGCGGGCATCAAGCTGCAAGTCCTCAACGACCGCTCGGCATCGGTCCGCGAGTCGGTGGCCGACGTGCAATTCACGCTGATGATCTCGATCGTGCTGGTCGTGCTGGTGATCTTTCTGTTCCTGAGGTCCTTGCCGGCCACGATTATCCCCGCGTTGGCGGTGCCGGTGTCGCTGATCGGGACCTGCGCGATGATGTATGCGTTCGGCTTCTCGATCAACAACATGACATTGCTCGCGCTCGCTTTGTCGGTCGGCTTCGTGGTCGATGATGCGATCGTCATGCTCGAAAACATCACGCGCCACATCGAGGGCGGAATGCGTCCGTTTGAGGCGGCGCTGAAGGGTGCGCGCGAGATCAGCTTCACCATCGTATCGATCACCTTCTCGCTGATCGCGGTGTTCATCCCCGTGCTGCTGATGGGCGGTATGGTGGGGCGGGTGTTTCGCGAGTTCGCCGTCACCATCACGGTGGCCATCGTGATCTCGGGCTTCGTGTCGCTGACGCTGACACCAATGCTGTGCGCGCGGGCCTTGCGCGCGCACCGCGAAGGCGAGCAGCAGAACGCCGTGCTGCGCGCGTTCGAGGCTTTGTTCAAATCATGGCTGCGGGCCTATGAGTGGGCGCTCGACAAGGTTCTGGCCCACAAGGCGATCATGCTCGGCATTACGACCGTGACCTTGCTGGGCACGATTTGGCTTTACATCGTCGTGCCGAAGGGTTTTTTCCCGACCGAGGATACCGGTTTCATCTTCGCCACCACCGAAGCCAATTCCGACATCTCGTTTCCGGCGATGTCCAACCTGCAGCGCCAGGTCGCCGAGATCGTCCGCGCCGACAAGGCCGTCCTCTACGTGAACTCGACCGTCGGACCGGGCGGGCCGAGCGCCACCGGCAATATCGGGCGCATGTTCATCGCGCTCAAGCCTAGGTCGGAGCGCAAGGAAAATGCCACCGCTGTCATCACGCGCTTGCGGCGCTCCGCCAACGTCGTGGCGGGAATGGAGAGCGTTTTCCGGCCGGTGCAGAACATCAATATCACCGGGCGTTTCTCCAAGGCTGAATATCAATACACGTTGCAATCAAGCGACACTGAAGCGCTCTACAAGTTTGCGCCGGAGCTGCGTGACCGGATGGCTCAGCTCGACGCTGTGCGCGACGTCAGCATGGACCTGTATATCAAGAATCCACAGATGACGGTGGAGATCGACCGCGAGAAAGCCGCGGTCTACGGCATTTCAAGCGATCAGATTCGGCAGGAAATGTTCAACGCTTTCGGCACGCGCCAGATCGCCACCATCTTTACTCCGGATAACGACTATGCCGTGATCATGGAGACCCCGCCGTCTTTCCAGACCGATACCTCGGCGCTGTCGCGCATCTACCTCAAGACGTCGGCCGGACAGTCGGTGCCGCTCGACGCGGTCACCCGTCTGGTGCCGACGGTGGGGCCGCTGCTGGTCAATCATCAGGCGTCGCAGCCCGCGGTGACCATCTCGTTCAATTTGACGCCGGGGTTCTCGTTGGGCCAAGCCCAGGACGCCGTCGTTCAGGCATCCGAGGACGCCCGTCTTCCGGCCTCGATCACGCGCGGCTTCCAGGGCGCCGCACAGGTGTTCGAGGAGTCGCTGAAAGGGCAGGGTATCCTTCTGCTAGCCGCCATCTTCGCGGCCTATGTGGTGCTAGGGATTCTCTACGAGAGCTTCATCCATCCGATTACCATCATTTCCGGCCTGCCGTCCGCCGGCGTGGGCGCGCTGCTCACGCTGATGGCGTTCAAGATGGACCTGTCGGTCATCGCCATGATCGGCATCGTGATGCTGGTGGGCATCGTCAAGAAGAACGCGATCATGATGATCGACTTTGCGATCGAGCGGCGGCGTGTCGGGCTGAGCGCCGAGGCGGCAATTCGCGAAGCAGCGCTATTGCGATTCCGCCCGATCATGATGACGAGCTTCGCCGCGATCTTCGGCGCGCTGCCGATTGCGCTCGGCTCGGGCGCCGGCGCCGAGCTGCGCCAGCCGCTGGGCGTGGTGGTGGTCGGCGGCTTGTGCTTCTCGCAGCTCTTGACGCTGTTCATCACGCCGGTCGTCTACATCTATCTCGACCGCTTCGACCGCATGCTCAAGCGCCGGCTGGAACCGCAATTGGAAGAAGTGCCGGAGCACGAGCGGCCAAAGGTCGTGGCGGCGGAGTAGCGCCAACCCGCGCGGCGGGAACTACGCGTCGCGCTTCATCAAGACGTTGCCGGTCAGCTCTTCGACCAGACCCACGTCGATCAGCACGGCCACGCCGGTCTTGTCCGGGTCTTTTTCCTGTTCGATCGGCACCGTCAATTCCCAGGCGCGGTCGCGCTCCGGTCCGCTTTCAACGATGCGCGCGGTGCCGTGAAAGCGCAGCGCCCCGGCGCGGAACGGCATTTCCTTGGCGCGGGCGTAATTGCGGTAATAGACCACGACCCGCGGATTGTCGCCGATATGGGCTTTGGACGAGCGGTGGCTGCGCTCCCAGTAGCAAAGCGTCTGCTCGTCGAACACCGCCAGGCTGCCCTTCGGGCTGATTTGCGGATGGCCGGTTTTCGATGCGGTACCGACCAGGCACGGCACGCCGTCGGCCAGCGCCTTGCCGAGCAGATCGCGCATCAATGGTGTGATCTTGATCACTGTTTCACCTTGGCATTCTTGAGCACACCGGCCCATTTGACCGACTCGGCCTTGATGTAGGCGCCGAGTTCGGCGGGCGACATGGTCGAGGGTTCGGCGCCCTGCTTGGCGAAACTCTCGCGCACTTCAGGGAGCGCCATGATCTTGCGGATTTCCTCGTTCAGCCGCTGAACGATCGGAGCCGGCGTACCGCCGGTCGCCATGATGCAGACCCAGGCATTGAGGTCGAAGCCCGGCAGGCCGGATTCGCCGGCGGTCGGGACGTCCGGCGCAAACGGCGAGCGCGCCTTTCGCGTCACCGCAAGCGCCTTCAGGGTTCCGGCCACGACATGGGGATGCACCGACGGAATGGCGCTGATCGCCAAGTGCACGCGGCCGGCCAGCAGGTCGGGGGTGGCGACGCCGATGCCGGTATAAGGAATGATCCCGAGCTCGATGCCGGCCATCTGCGTCAGCAATTCGGCGCCCAGATGATTGGGCGTGCCGATCGGCGATATCGCGACCTGTATGGCGTTCGGCTGCCGCTTGGCCAGCGCCACCAGCTCCGTGATGTTTTTGACCGGCAGCGATGGCGTCGCGACCAGCAGCATGTTGGCCTCGGCGACCATACTCACCGGCGTCAGATCGCGATCGTAGTCGAAGCCCGGATTGGGCAACAGCGTCGGGTTGACCGCCTGGTTGTTGCCGGTGAGCAGCAGCATGTGGCCGTCGGGCGCAGCCTTGGCCACGGCGAGCGCCGCGATATTGCCGCCGGCACCGGGCCGGTTCTCCACCACCACCGGCTGGCCGAGCGAAACCGTCAGATGCTTGGCGACCACGCGCGCCACCATGTCGGGAAGCCCGCCGGGAGCGGCCATCACCAAAATCTTCACCGGCCGTTGCGGCCAGTCCTGGGCGCCGGCCGGTGCGCCGAACAGCGCGGCCGCGCCCGCCAGCAGCGCAATGAGAATGTGTCGGAGCATATTTCCCCCCTGCGTTTTGGTTTTGAACCGGCCACTTTACGGGCCTGCGGCCAGACTCGGACTTTGCCATGGCGGCGGTCCTAAGTCTGCGGGAATCTATCCAAGATCAAGAAGCTGCGCGCCGTCGCCGCCGCAGCTTGCAATTGTAACTTACGGTTGGCGGTCAGCAAGCAGACGTCAGAGCGCGAAGCTGGTACCGCAGCCGCAGGACGCCGTCGCCTTCGGGTTGTTGATGCGGAATGCGGCGCCCATCAAATCGTCGATGAAATCGATCTCGGAGCCGGCGAGATATCCGAGCGACACCGGGTCGATCAGCACCGTCGCGCCGTCCTGCCGGATCAGCACGTCGTCGGCGGCTTGCGCCTGGTCCATGTCGAACTTGTATTGAAAGCCCGAACAGCCACCGCCTTCCACGCTCACGCGGAGCATGGTGCCGGGCGGCTCGCGCAACAGAATCTCCCCGATTCGCCGCGCGGCCCGTTGGGTGACTGTCACATTGTCCATTCCACGATCCTGTCCGGCCTCGTTGCCAGGAGGCTCGCGCAATAGTTAAGTACGCCCAAGGCTTTGGTCAATCGGCGGACGGTAGAGCATGGCGGTTGAGAAAGCGAGCGCCCGCGCCCCGTTTGCGTCCGATCCGGGCCATAGCCGCGGCCGGCTGCACCCGGAACCGCCGAGCCCGACCCGCAGCGCCTTCCGCCGCGATTGCGACCGTATCATCCACGCCAGCGCGTTCCGCCGGCTCGCCCATAAGACCCAGGTCTTCGTCTTTCACGAGGGCGACCATTACCGCACGCGCCTGACCCACACTCTCGAGGTCGCCCAGATCGCCCGCTCGCTCGCGCGCGCGCTCGGCCTCGACGAAGACCTCGCCGAGGCGCTGGCGCTGGCTCACGATCTCGGCCATCCGCCGTTCGGTCACGCCGGCGAGCGGGCGCTCGACCGCTGCCTCGCGGCATCCGGCGGCTTCGACCACAACGCCCAGACGCTGCGGGTCGTGACCGAGCTCGAGCGGCATTACGGCGCCTTCGACGGTCTCAATCTGTCATGGGAGACGCTGGAAGGCCTGGTCAAACACAACGGACCGCTGACCGATCGCGCCGGCAATCCGGTTGCGCGCTTTCGCGAACGGGGAATTCCCCATCCCATCACTTTGTATGCCGCGAAGCAGAATCTTGAATTATGGACCTTTGCCAGCGTCGAAGCGCAAGTTGCCGCGCTGGCCGACGATATCGCCTATGACGCGCACGACATCGACGATGGCCTACGCGCGGATTTGTTCACGCTCGACGAGATCGGCGAAGTGCCGCTCATTCATGTCATCGTCGATGAAATCCGGCGGCAGCTTCCCGCGATCGATGCCGGCCGCTTGGCGCATGAACTGGTGCGGCGGCTGATCACCCGGCTGATCGATGACCTGATCGCGGAAACAGGCTGGCGCCTGCGCCAACTTTCGCCCGGTTCGGCCGACGCGGTGCGGCATGCGCAGGGACCCGTGGCCGCCTTCTCGCCGGCGATGGCGGAGGCCGACCGCGCCATCAAGGACTTTCTCTATCCGCGCATGTACCGGCACCCGCGCATCGCCCGCATCATGAGCGAAGCGGAGGATGTGGTATGCGACTTGTTTGCTCACTATGTCGGACACCCCGGCGATATGCCCCTCGATCGGGCGCATGAGACCGCCATTGGAAACGGGGCGGCAAACATGCGCCGCATCGCCGACTTCATCGCCGGAATGACCGACCGCTACGCGTTGGTCGAACATGCGCGGCTTTTCGAGTCGACCCCGGAATTGCGATAGCCATGCGCAATTGCCGATGCGTGGCCTTGCGGCTAATCTGAATACCCGGTCCATTTCGAGTGAGAGTCAACGATGACTGAAGCCTCCCGAAACGACGACGCCGCTTTCTTCCAACAACGCGGCTTCGGCAAAGAAATGGGATTCGGCGAAAAGCCCGCCATTCTCGTGGTCGATATCATGCGGGCTTTCACCGACCCCGGCCTTCCACTCGGCTCCAATCTCGATGCGCAGATCGAGCAGATCAATCTATTGCTCGATGCAGGCCGGCGGGCGGACGCTCCGGCGTTCTTTTCCATAGTCAGCTACGAAGAAGCGGACTGCCGCGACTCCGGCGTCTGGGGCCGCAAGATGAGCGGGCTATTTTCGCTGACCGCGGGCTCGGAGGTGGTGGAGCTCGACCCGCGCCTGAAACGGCAGGACAGCGATTCCGTCTTCAACAAGAAGTATGCGTCGTGCTTTTTCGGCACCGACCTGGTGTCGCGGTTGCAGTCGCGGCGCGTCGACACACTGATCATCACCGGCTGCACCACCAGCGGATGCGTGCGCGCCTCCGCCGTCGATGCCGTTCAATACGGATTTCGCCCGATCGTTGCGCGTGAGGCTGTGGGCGACCGGTCGCAGGCGGCTCACGATCAAAGTCTTTTCGACATCCAGGCCAAATATGGTGACGTCAAAGACGTAGCGGAGATCGCTGCGTGGCTGCGCCAGCGCCCGCATGGCAACGCGTGATCGACGTCCTGTGGCGGCTGTAAGGAAACGGAGAAGGTGATGGACAATCAACTTTACGACTATTCCCCGATCACGCAGCGGCCGGCGATCAAGTGGCCGAACGGCGCGCGCGTGGCTTTCTACGTAGGCTTGAACATCGAGCATTATGAAGTCGACAGGCCGTCCACCAGCATCTTCACCGGCACGGCAATGCTCAAGCCTGATCCGCTGAATTATGGTTGGCGCGATTATGGCGTTCGCGTCGGGATCTGGCGGATGATCGAGGCGCTCGACCGATACAAGCTGCCGGCATCGGTACTGCTGAACGCCGATGTTTGCCGGCTTTACCCGCAGATCATCGAGGCCGGTAAACAGCGCAATTGGGTGTGGCTCGCGCACGGCATGAACAACTCCACCTTCCAGGCCGGGATGACCACGGAACAGGAGCGGAATTATCTGAAGGAGGTGGTCGAGACGATCGCACGCGCCACCGGCCACTCGATCAACGGCTGGCTGGGACCGGCGCTCAGCGAGACGTTCGAGACGCCCGGGCTCTTGAAGGAGCTTGGGCTGAGCTACGTGCTCGACTGGTGCGCCGATGACCAGCCGTTTCCGTTGACCGTCCCGGGCATGATGTCGGTGCCTTATTCCATCGAGCTCAACGACGTGACGATGTTCGTCGGCAAGAGCCTGTCGGGCGAGGACTTCTATCAGATGGTCGTCGACCAGGTGGACCAGCTTTATAAGGACGGCGAGAAATCGGGACGGGTAATGGCGCTTTGCCTGCACCCGTTCATCATCAACCAGCCGTTCCGCCAAAAATATCTCGAACGGGCACTCGACTATGTGGCGAAACATGAGGGCGTGTGGCTGACCACCAGCGACGCGATCGCTGAGCATTACGCCAAGCATCACATGGCCGGCGGCTGACGCGCTGCCGCCGGCGCGAATGGGATGGGTGGCATCGGCGGCGCTTTGACTTGCCACGGGAATTGCGTTAGGCGGCGCCACGCCGATTGTTTTTGACCGACTGGCGCCGAAACAGCCCGCCGATGAGCGACCCTCAGAAAAACATCTTTGCAGTCGTGCTCGACAAGGTGCGCGCGGTCGACGACGCCTTGATCGCGGACGGCGTGTTGCCGTCCGGCATCGACCAATCACGCATCGTGGTGGAGCCGCCGCGCGATGCGTCGCACGGCGACATGGCGACCAATGCCGCCATGGTGCTGGCGAAGGACGCGGGCAAGAAGCCGCGCGAACTGGCGGAGGCCATTGCCTCGAAGCTGCGCAACGATCCGCTGATCGAAAAGGTCGACACTGCCGGCCCGGGCTTCATCAACCTGACGCTCAAGCCGCAGGCTTGGCGCGACGCCTTGCGCGAGGTCTTGAGCGTGGGCGCCGACTATGGACGCAGCGCCGTGGGGCAGGGCGCGCCGGTCAATGTCGAATATGTCTCCGCCAATCCGACCGGTCCGATGCATGTCGGCCACGGCCGCGGGGCGGTGTTCGGAGACGCGCTCGCCAATCTTCTAGCGTTCGCCGGATTCAAGGTCACGCGCGAATATTACATCAACGACGCGGGTGCGCAGGTCGATGTGCTCGCGCGCTCCGCCTTCCTGCGCTATCGCGAGGCATTGGGCGAGGACATTGGCGAGATTCCCGACGGGCTCTATCCGGGAGACTATCTGAAGCCGGTGGGCGAAGCATTGCTGCAAGAATTCGGCGACGCGCTCGATCAGATGAGCGAAAGCGAATGGCTGCCGCAGGTGCGAGCGCGGACCATCGACACAATGATGGGAGAGATCCGCAATGATCTCGCTGCGCTCAATGTCAGGCACGACGTGTTCTTCTCGGAACGCTCGCTGTCGGAGAACAATGGCGGCGCAGTGGAAGACACGATCGAGGATCTGCGCGCCAAGGGCCTGATCTATCAAGGACGCCTGCCGCCGCCGAAAGGCCAGGCGATCGAGGATTGGGAAGACCGCGAGCAGACCTTGTTCCGCTCCACCCAGTTCGGCGACGACGTCGACCGGCCGCTGCGCAAGTCCGACGGCAGCTACACCTATTTCGCTTCCGACGTCGCCTATCACCGCTCGAAGTTCGAGCGCGGCTTCCGCACCTTGATCGACGTTTGGGGCGCCGACCACGGCGGCTATGTGAAGCGGGTACAGGCGGCGGTGAAGGCGATTACCGGCGGTCAAGCCGAGCTCGATGTCAAGATCGTGCAGCTGGTCAAACTGCTGCGCGCCGGCGAGCCGGTAAAGATGTCGAAGCGCTCCGGCGAATTCGTGACCTTGCGCGAAGTCGTCGACGAGGTCGGGCGCGATGCCGCGCGTTTCATGATGCTCTACCGCAAAAATGATGCGGTATTGGATTTCGACCTCGCCAAGGTGATCGAGCAGTCGCGCGACAATCCGGTGTTTTATGTGCAGTATGGCCATGCCCGCGGCCAATCGGTCTTCCGCAACGCCCGGGAGACTTTGCCTGACCTTCCCGCCGACTCGACAGCCCGCGCCGCGGCGCTTGCCACCGCTCCGCTCGAGCGCTTGGACGATCCCGGCGAACTCGGTTTGATGCGGCGTTTGGCGCTTTTTCCAAGAGTCGTCGAAGCGGCCGCAATTGCCCACGAGCCGCACCGAATTGCCTTTTATTTGTATGATCTTGCGAGCGACTTTCACTCCCAGTGGAACCGCGGCAAAGACGCGCCACATTTACGCTTCATTATCCAGAATGATCCATTAATGACCTTGGCTCGCCTTGCTTTGGTACAAGGCGTTGTCACCGTTATCGCCTCCGGGCTTGCTGTGCTCGGCGTCGAGGCGCCTGAGGAGATGCGTTGATCTCGCTCGGTGCCGTTGGGCGCGAAGGACCGCGGTCGACGGTTTAGGCATACCGGCCGAGTGCAACGTCAGAACCGGAACGGGATCAGTATGGCGGACGACAACACAGTACGAGCCTATCGGTCGAACGAGCCGTATCGGCGCCCCGCAGCGCCGGCAGCCCCGGCCGCGAGCGATGCCGGCGCCGCAAGCGATCCGCTGGCCGAACTCGCGCGCCTGATCGGCCAGAATGATCCATTCGCGGAACTCGGGCGGGGCAGGGCGCAGGGCGCTCCCGCGCGCGATGCTCGGCACGGCGCGCCCGCGGGCGCAGATTGGCGCCAGCCGGCCGCCGCCGACCGGCCCTATGATCAGCCGCATGGCGATCGCTATTTTACGCCGCAGTCCGGCTATCAGAATCAAGAGCCGGCCAATTCGCCGTCCGCGGATGAGTTTGCTCAGCGCGGCGCTGCTGCCGATCCTCGTTATGCGCGTCAGCGTGCGGACGATGGCTACGACGATGCGCAATACGACGCCCCTGTTCAGCATGCGCCTGCGCACGACGACGGCTACGAGCAGTCGCGGGACGCCTATCAGGGGGATGCCCAGTATCACAGCGCACCGCAAACGGCGGCGCACGACGAAGAGATCTATGACGACGCGCCGCGTGCGCGTCGGCGCAGTGGAATGGTCACGGCGGTCGTTCTCATAGGCTGCGCCATGGTGGGCTCCGCCGCCGCCTACGGTTATCGCACTTGGTACGCCAATCCGTCGCGTCTGGAAGCTCCGCCGGTCATCGCGGCCGACAAGACGCCGAGCAAGATTGCCGCCGCAGGCGATTCCCAGGCGGGAAAAGTTATCCAGGACCGTGTCGGCGGCAGCGGCGCTCCGGAACGCGTGGTATCGCGGGAGGAGCAGCCCGTCGCGCTGAAGGACCCGGGAACTGTGGCGCCGCGCGTGGTGTTGGCGGCCCCGGTGGCGCCAGCGCAAATGCCGGCCGCCGCTTCTGCGCAGCCGGCCGCACCCTCCACTGCGGCGCCCGGTGAACCCAAGCGAGTCCGCACTGTCACCATCCGGCCGGACGGCAGCGAGGCCAGGGCGGCCGCCACGCCGGCCAGTCCGTTCCCGCCGGCTCCCGCTCAAACGCTGGCGCCTCCAGCCGCACCGTCATCGGCCGCGCCACCCGCGGCGGCTGCGCGTGCGACGGCGCCGCCGCGTGCGGCAGCACCGGCGCGTAATACTCCCCTCTCGCTCAACCCGCAGGCCAATGAGGCGGCCGCGCCGTTGCCGCCCGCGCCGCGCACCGCCGCGGTTACCGCGGCGCCTGCGCGAAATTCGCCCAATGCTGCTGCCAGCGCGACCGGCAACTATGTGGTGCAGGTCTCCTCGCAGCGGAGCGAAGCCGAAGCACAGGCCTCGTTCCGCAGCCTACAGGCCAAGTTCCCGGGCGTGCTCGGCGGGCGGCAGGCGCTGGTCAGGCGCGCCGATCTCGGTGAGAAGGGCGTGTTCTATCGCGCCATGGTCGGGCCGTTCGGAAGCTCGGACGATGCCAGCCGGTTCTGCAACGGCCTGAAGGCCGCCGGCGGCCAGTGCATTATCCAGCGCAATTGACCGCACACGCTTGACCGCTCCCGGCGGCGCGGGCTAGTCCGCGCCGATGGTGGCACGCGCGTTCATTTCCGGAATCGGCGGCACTACCCTGTCAGCCGACGAGCGCTCGTTTCTGCGCGCCGCCGATCCGTGGGGCTTCATTCTGTTCAAGCGCAATGTTGAAACTCCCCAGCAAGTGGCTCGTTTGACGTCATCTTTTCGAGATTTGCTTGGACGCGACGCGCCCGTCCTGGTCGATCAGGAGGGCGGCCGTGTGCAGCGGCTTGGGCCGCCGCATTGGCCGAGCTATCCGCCCGGCGCCGCCTATGGACGGCTCTACGACCAGGACCGGAATTCAGGTCTGCGCGCCGCCTGGCTCGGCGCCCGCCTCATTGCCTGCGACCTTCATGCCGTCGGGATCGACGTGAACTGCTCGCCGCTTGCCGATGTGCCGGCGGCGGGGGCCGATCCGGTCATCGGCGACCGCGCCTATGGCGAGGTGCCCGAAAAGGTGGCGGAGATCGCCCGCGCGGTGGCCGAGGGCTCGCTGGCGGGCGGCGTCTTGCCGGTGGTCAAGCACCTCCCGGGCCACGGCCGCGCCAGCACCGATAGCCACGTAGCGCTGCCGGTGGTCGATGCGTCGCGCGAAGCGCTGCAGGCGACGGATTTCGCCACCTTTCGGATGCTCCACGACCTGCCGGTCGCGATGACCGCCCATGTGGTGTTTAGTGCCATCGATCCTATTGATCCGGCGACGACTTCGGCCACTCTGGTCGATGAAGTGATTCGCGGTTGGATCGGGTTCCACGGACTGCTGATGAGCGACGACATTTCCATGCAGGCCTTGAGTGGGCCGATCGGCGAGCGCGCGCATGCCGCGATTGCGGCCGGCTGCGACCTGATCCTGCATTGCACCGGCAATTTCGCCGAAATGCAGGCGGTGGCTGGCGCCGTTCCGCGGCTTGCGGGGGACGCGGCGACGCGCGCGGAGGTCGCCTTGCAGCGACGGCGGGCGCCGGATCGCTCCGACATCGCGGCCTTGCGAGCGGAGCTTGCGGCTCTGCTGGTGCGTGTTCCAGCGCCGCACGCGGTGGCGTCATGAGCCCGGACGAAATGCAGTTCACCGCCGACCTGACAGCCGAGCGAGGCTCCGACGAGCCGGCTTTGGTGGTCGACGTCGAGGGCTTCGAAGGACCACTGGATCTGCTGCTGACGCTCTCGCGCCAGCAAAAGGTCGACCTGTCCAAGATTTCCATTCTGGCCCTGGCGAACCAATATCTGACCTTCATCGAGGAGGCGCGCCGGCTGCGCCTGGAACTCGCCGCCGACTATTTGGTGATGGCGGCGTGGCTCGCCTACCTCAAATCCCGGCTGCTGCTGCCTGACACCAATGCCGCGGAAGGCCAGAGCGCCGAGGACATGGCGAATGCGCTGGCGCTGCGCCTCAAGCGCCTAGAAGCGGTGCGCGACGTGGCGGTGCGGCTGTTTGCCCGCCCGCAACTCGACCGCGATGTCTTTCGCCGCGGCCAGCCCGAGCCGATTGCCCATATCAAGCATCCGGAATGGTCGGCGACACTGTATGACCTGCTCTCGGCCTATGCGGCGCGGCGGCAGCAGCACGCGCTTGCCCATGTGCGTGTCGCCAAGCGTACCGTCTGGTCGCTCGCCGAAGCGCGCGAGGCGCTGCAACGGCTGGTCGGGCAGGCGCACGATTGGAGCAATATCGACCAATTCCTGCTGGCTTATGTGGTCGATCCGGCGGCGGTCGCGACGATCTTCGCCTCCAGCCTGGCCGCGACGCTGGAACTGGTGCGCGAAGGAGTGATCGAAATCCATCAGCAGAAGGCCTTCGCGCCGATCTTCGTGCGCAAGCGCTCAGGCGAAAATAATGCTGAGCAGGCGGCGGCGGGTGTGGCGCCAGCGTCGGGAAACAAGGAATAGGAACAGGAGGGCCGCAGCGATGAGCCTGGCCACGAGAAAGATCATGCCGCGCGACGAGCCAGACAAATCCGCCGAGGTGCGGGCCGAGGAACTTCGCCTGCTCGAAGCGATGCTGTTTGCGTCCGCCGAGCCGCTCGACGAAAAGGACCTGGCGGCCCGGCTGCCGCAGGGCGTCGACGTGCGTGCGGCGCTTGCGCGCCTGCAGCAGGATTATGCGATGCGCGGCGTCAATCTGGTGCGTATCGGCGGCAAATGGACTTTCCGCACCGCCAACGACTTGTCCTGGCTGTTGAGCAAGGAGACGATCGAGACCCGCAAACTGTCGCGCGCCGCGATCGAGACGCTTGCCATCATCGCCTATCACCAGCCGGTGACGCGGGCGGAGATCGAGGATATCCGCGGCGTCTCGACCTCCAAGGGCTCGGTCGACGTGCTCCTGCAGACCAGCTGGATCCGGCCGCGCGGGCGGCGCAAGGCGCCCGGCCGTCCGGTGACCTACGGCACCAGTGAGGCGTTTCTCTCGCATTTCGGGCTCGACGCGCTGAACGATCTGCCCGGGCTGGAGGAACTGAAAGGCTCCGGCCTGCTGGACGGACGGATTCCGGCCGGCTTTTCGGTGCCGATGCCTTCGGACGATCCGGGGTTGCGCGAGGACGAAGACCCGCTCGAGCCGGGCGATCTCGACCTCGGTCTGGCTCCGCCTAGCGAGCGCATCGAAGACTGATCGGGCCGTCGACCGGCATTTCGGTTAATGCGGCGAAAGGCCGTTGAACCTCCTGTTTTGCAACGGCTTTCATAGGCTGGCGGATTCCGGTGATCGGCTGTACCGGCGGGCGGATTCCCTTGTTTTTGCCGTTCCTGACGCCTAGTTTCTGCTGACGGCGGACATCAAGGGCCCGTGCCGCGCATGGGCGGCCCAGTCGGGCTCGGAGGATTTTCTATGGGTGGTTTTAGCTGGGTGCATTGGCTGCTCGTGATCGGCGTCGTGCTGTTGCTGTTCGGCGGCCGCGGCAAGATCTCCGAGCTGATGGGCGACTTTGCCAAGGGCATCAAGTCGTTCAAGAAGGGCCTGTCGGAGGATGACAAGGCCGAAGCCGAGGCCGCCGCCGCCAAGCCCGACTCGATGAAGACCATCGACCATCAGGCGCCGGCCGGGACGAACACCACCACAGCGGCGACTGGCGCAGCCGCTCCGCAACCGGAAAATCGTAAGGCGGTCTGACGCCGACGTTGCCTGCGGCGGGACGGCCGGAAGGCGGAGAAGGCGCGCCGGTCAGGGCCGCCGGTCTCGGAGTGATCGCTCAATGTTCGATATCGGTTGGGGCGAGCTCATCATCATCGGCATCGTTGCGCTGATCGCGATCGGTCCCAAGGAATTGCCCGGCGCGTTGCGCACCCTCGGCCAATGGGTCGGCAAGGTGCGCCGGATGGCGTCCGACTTCCAGGGCCAGTTCCAGGAGGCGATCCGCGAAGCGGAACTGGACGAGCTCAAGAAAGAAGTGGACCAGATGGCGGCGCAGGCCAGCGATTATTCGCGCTTCGATCCGGTGGAGGAGGCGCGCAAGGAGGTCGAGAAAGCGGTCGGCGATATTCCGCCGCTGGACGCAGCCACCTCGAGCACGCCTTCGACCGATACCGTCACGCCGCCCGCGAACCAATCGGCGCCTGCAGCAGAAGCGCTGCCGGCGCCCGAACAACAGAAAACGCTCGATCCAGTGGGCATCGCCAAATCCGACGCGGGGAAGGCGCCCGCATGACCCACGAAGACATCGAATCCACCAAGGCTCCGTTGATGGAGCACCTGATCGAGTTGCGCTCGCGCCTGATCAAGGCGGTGGCCGCTTTCAGCGTGATGTTTCTCGGTTGCTTCTTCTTCGCCAAGGAAATCTACAACGTGCTGGTTTGGCCGTTCGTCTGGATCGCCGGCCCGGAACATTCCAAGTTCATCTACACCGCGCTGCTCGAATATTTCATTACCCAGATCAAGCTTGCGATGTTCGGCGCGGCGTTTCTGTCGTTCCCGGTGGTGGCCTCGCAGATCTACATGTTCGTGGCGCCGGGGCTGTATCGCCATGAGCGCAGCGCCTTTCTGCCTTATCTGTGCGCCACCCCGGTGTTCTTCGCGCTCGGCACACTGCTGGTTTATTTCGTGGTGATGCCGATGCTGGTGCGTTTTTCTCTCGGCATGCAACAGGCCCCGGGCGCTGGCGGAGCCGAGATCGCGCTCCTGCCCAAGGTCGGCGAATATCTGTCGCTGATCATGGCGCTGATTTTTGCCTTCGGCATCGCCTTCCAACTGCCGGTGATCCTCACGCTGCTCGGCCGCGTCGGCATTCTGACCTCGCAGACGCTGCGGGAGAAGCGGCGCTATTTCATCGTCGGCGCTTTCGTGGTGGCGGCGGTGCTGACCCCGCCCGACGTGATCAGCCAGCTGGCGCTTGCGCTGCCTCTGATGGTTCTCTACGAGGGCTCGATCTGGGCGGTGCGCTTGGTGGAGAAGAAAGCCGCAACGTCGGCGGCCAACGAGGCAGCCGCCGCTGCCGGCAAGCCGGCGGAGTGACAAGTTCACAGCGCAAGCCGTAACTCTTCACTCCCTCCAAGGGATGGTAAGAACGCGGCGCCGCGCTTGCTATAACATTGCACCGATTCCTCGCTGAGCCACGTCCATGCACGACATCAAATGGATTCGCGACAACCCGGACGCTTTCGATCGCGCGCTTAAGCGGCGCGGTCTTGACGCGGGCGCGGGCAAGCTGATCGCGCTCGATGAGCGCCGCCGCGGGCTGATCGTCGAACTGGAACAGGCGCAGGCGCAGCGCAATACGGCCTCGAAAGCGATCGGCGCCGCCAAAAAAAGCAACGAGGAAGACGTCGCCAACAAGCTGATGGCCGAGGTCGCGGAATTGAAGGTCGCCATCCCGGCGATGGAGGCGAAGGAAAAGCAGGCTTCCGAGGCGTTGCAGAAGGCGCTGGCGGAAATCCCCAATCTGCCGGCCGACGAGGTTCCGGATGGCACGAGCGCCGACGACAATGTGGAGCACCATCATTTTGGGGCCAAGCGCAACTATGCCTTCACGGCCAAGCAGCATTTCGATCTGGGCGAGGCGCTCGGCCAAATGGATTTCGAGACCGCGGCCAAGCTTTCCGGGGCGCGCTTTGTTGTCCTGAAAAGCGGGCTGGCGCGGATGGAACGCGGGCTCGGGCAGTTCATGCTCGACGTGCATACGCAGGAGCACGGTTACACCGAGGTCGCGCCGCCGCTGCTGGTGCGCGACGAGGTCATGTATGGAACGGCGCAGCTTCCCAAATTTGCCGACGATCAATTCAAAACGACGACCGACTATTGGCTCATCCCCACCGCCGAAGTCCCACTAACCAATCTCGTGCGCGAATCCATCGTTGATGAGGCGGAGCTGCCGATGCGCTTCACCGCCTGCACGCCGTGCTTTCGCGCGGAAGCCGGCGCGGCAGGCAAGGACACCCGCGGCATGATCCGCCAGCACCAGTTCACCAAAGTGGAGCTGGTCTCGATCACCACGCCGGAGCAGAGCAAAGACGAGCACGAGCGCATGCTGGCGTCTGCCGAAGAGGTGCTGCGCCGGCTTGGGTTGCACTATCGCGTGGTCACGCTGTGCGCCGGCGACATGGGCTTCGCCGCGGAAAAAACCTACGACATCGAAGTCTGGCTGCCGGGGCAGGGCGCCTATCGGGAGATTTCCTCCTGCTCGCGGTGCGGCGACTTTCAGGCCCGGCGCATGAATGCGCGCTATCGCCCGAAGGGCGGCAGCCCGCGCTTTGTTCATACGCTCAACGGTTCGGGGGTCGCGGTCGGCCGCGCCCTGATAGCGGTGATGGAGACCTATCAGCAGGACAATGGCGCCATCGCGGTGCCGGACGTGCTGCAATCCTATATGGGCGGCATGAAGGTGATCGAGCGATGACGCCTGGAGTATCGATCCGCGCAGCGTCACGTTTTGCAGATTAGTGCTTCCCATGCGCATCCTGGTCACCAATGACGACGGCATCCATGCGGACGGTCTCGGCGTCTGCGAGAAGATTGCCCGCGCATTGTCCGACGACGTCTGGGTGGTGGCGCCGGAAAACGACCAGTCGGGCGTCTCCCATTCGCTGTCGCTCAACGATCCGCTGCGGCTGCGCGACGTGGGCGAGCGCCGCTTCGCGGTCAAGGGCACGCCGACCGACTGCGTGATCATGGGCGCGCGCCACCTGATGAAGGACCGGCCGCCCGATCTCGTTCTCTCCGGCGTCAATAAAGGGCGCAATGCGGGCGAGGACGTGATCTATTCCGGCACCGTGGCCGGCGCCGTGGAAGGCGCCATCCTCGGCATTCCGTCGTTCGCGCTATCGCAGGCCTACCGCGCGTTCACCGGCAAACCGCCGCATTGGGACACCGCAATCCAATATGCTCCGGACATCATCCGCCGCGTGCTCGACGCCGGCATGCCGCGCGACGTTCTGGTCAATATCAACTTTCCCGACTGCGCTCCCAACATGGTGAAAGCGACTTCGGTCACCTCGCAAGGCCGGCGCCATCAGGAGCGATTGCAGATCGACGCCCGCCAGGACGGCCGCGGCCACGATTATTTCTGGATCGCCTATATCCGCTCGCGCGGTCAGCCGCCGAGCGACGGCACCGACGTGTCAGCGCTTGCCGACAACCGCATCGCGGTGACGCCGCTGCGGCTCGACATGACCGATGAGCCGTCGATGACCAGATTGGCGGAGTTGTTCACTTAGAGCATGATCATGCTCAATAAAAAGCGAGACCATGATCCGATTCAATTAAATCGGATCATGGTCTAGCGCGTGTCGAAACGCGGCTGGCTAACTTTTTCCGTTCAGCGCAGTCAGCAGCATGCGGCCGAGGCCGTCCATCTGGAACGGTTTCTTCAGCGTCGGGCGGTCACGGTGGGACTCGGGTAGGCCGCTCTCGCCATAGCCGGTGGCGAACACGAACGGCAGGCCGCGGGCGGCCAGCGCATCGGCGACCGGGGCGATGGTCTGGCCGTTGAGGTTGACGTCGAGAATGGCGACGTGGAAATCCGCGGTTTTGGCGGCGGCCAGCGCCTCCTCGACCCGCCCGGCCTGGGCGGCGATGGTGTAGCCAAGCTCGCCCAGCATGTCCTCGAGCAGCATGCGGATCATCAGCTCGTCCTCGACGACCAGGATGCGCGCGCCATGGGGCGCTCGGGCTTGAGAGTCGGGAGCGGGTGTCATGCTGTTGTCCGTGAGAATAGCGCTCAATCTACAGGTCCGCCGGCACCAGCGCAAAGCATTCGGGCCCAATTGAGCCGCCCCGCAGCGTTTCAGGGTGAATTCCCGCTGAAAAGGACAATGAAAGTTCCCCGATGCGCTTCTTAATGCCAGCGGGGCCGACCGGTTCCGGTCCGGCACGCCGGAAACCTGGTCCGCCTGTGGTATCTGATCGGGACGAATCGGTGGGCAATTCGCCCAGCGCGGCTGACAAAGCTGACAGAAAAGGGGGCTGGCTTGCCCAAGCAACCGGCGGGCGACGACAGCGTCGGCCGCATGCAATTCCTGCTCACGCTGCGGCAGCGAGGCATCGCCGATGCTGCTGTGCTGCGCGCCATGGACGAGGTTCCGCGCGAGCATTTTGTCGAGCGCCAGTTCGACCATGCGGCCTATGCCGACCAGGCGCTGCCGATCGCCTGCGGCCAGACCATCAGCCAGCCCTATGTGGTTGCCTATATGACCGAGCAGCTCCGGCTGCGCCCGCAGCACCGCGTGCTCGAAATCGGCACCGGCTCGGGCTATCAGGCCGCCGTGCTATCGCGTCTGGCGCAAGAGGTGGTCAGCGTGGAGCGCTACCGCACGCTGGCGGATACCGCGCGTCGGCGCCTGGACGCGCTCGGCTATCGCAATGTTAACGTGCTGGCCGGCGACGGGCTCGCCGGCGCACCGGAGCGCGCGCCCTATGACCGCATCATGGTTACCGCGGCGACCGAGACGGTGCCGGAGGCGCTGCTGGCGCAACTGGCGGATGACGGCGTCATGATACTTCCGCTCGGCTCGCATGATGGGCCGCAGCGGCTGGTGCGGCTGAGCAAACGGGCGGGCGAATTGTTGCGTGAGGACCTGATCTGGGTGCGCTTCGTGCCGTTATTGGCGGGGCAGGCGCGCGAATTGTGACCGTTTCGGCGCGGGTCATTAAGGTTGAAAGACGGTATTCGCTTAAAGCCTTATTTACCTCGCGGGTGTTAACTCGCTTGTCGTTTGTCGCGTACCGAGTGAGCACGCCATGTATTTTGTCGAGTTGTTGCGCTCGTGGTCGCGGCCGCGAGTTCTCGCACTGGCCGCCGTTGCACTCAGTGCAGCCGCCTGCAGCTCGGAATCAACGCGCTTTAACGAAGGTCTGTTTGCCTCGCGCGCGCCGTCCGGCGCGGAGGTAACAGGTTCAGCACCCGCCCGGGCCCCGAGCGGCCGCGTCGATTCCCAGCCCTTGCCACCGGCAACCCAGCAACCGCCGCTCGCGAGCCGCCCCGGTACCATCCCACCCGGCGTGGCGGGGGGAGGCGGCGGCATGGCTTCGTACAATCCGTCCGCAGCGCCGGCACCGGACGTGACCGGTTCGGTGCCGCGCCGCACTGCCGGCCAATGGAGCTGGGATGGCGGCACGGCCGTCACGGTCGCTCCCGGCGACACCGTCGACGCGATTGCACGCCGCCATGGGGTGCCGGCCTCCGTCATCATGCGGGCCAACAACATCGCCGCCCCCCAGGCGATCCAGCCCGGCCAGCGGCTGGTGATCCCGCGCTATGTCGGCCAGGGTCCGGCGTCCGATCCACGCGCCGCAGCAGCGCCGTCGCACTCCGCGCCGGCGACCACGCCGGCATCGGCGAGTTCGCATGTCCATGTGGTGGCGCCGGGTGAAACGCTGACCAAAATCTCACGCCTTTACGGCAAGTCGCTCGTAGACGTGGCCAAGGCGAACAACATCCCCCCCCATACCAAGGTCAATATCGGCGACCGCATTGCCATTCCCGGCGTCCGCGCCACCAGCGCGCAGCGCAAGGGCGGCGTGCCGCTGGCTGCGCAACGCAAGGCCAATGCTCCGGCGCCGCAGAGCGCCGCCGCATCCGTCGAGGCCCCGCAGAGCGCCAGCGCGGTGACTCCCGCCAACGAGAATCCCGCCCCGGTCGGCTCGACGCGGGCGGACGCGGTGCCGTCCTTCCGCTGGCCGGTGCGCGGCCGGGTGATTACCGGATTCGGTCCTAAGCCTAACGGCCAACAGAACGACGGCATCAATCTGGCCGTGCCGGAAGGCACGCCGATCAAGGCGGCCGAGGATGGCGTCGTCGCCTATGCCGGCAACGAGCTCAAGGGCTACGGCAATCTAGTGCTGATCCGCCACGCCAACGGCTATGTCACCGCCTACGCCCACGCCAAGGAACTGCTGGTCAAGCGCGGCGATCAGATCAAACGCGGCCAGGTGGTCGCCCATTCCGGCCAGACCGGCAACGTCAACGCGCCGCAACTGCACTTTGAAGTGCGCAAGGGGCCGTCGCCGATCGATCCGCTGCCGTTGCTGACCGGCGGCTAAGATCGCGCTGCGGGTATTGATGGTCGCGAGCCTCAGGGCTCGACCAGGTTGACGCCCAAACGTCCCGCCAGATCCTGGACATATTGCCAGGCCACGCGGCCCGAGCGGGCTCCGCGCGTGGTTGCCCATTCGAGCGCCTCGCGAGTCAAAGCCTCGCCTGCGAACGGGATGCGGTAGTGGGCGACGTAGCCCTCCACCATCGCCAAATATTCGTCCTGGCTGCAACGGTGGAAGCCGAGCCATAGGCCGAAGCGGTCGGACAGGGAGACTTTCTCCTCCACCGCCTCGCCGGGATTGATCGCGCTCGCGCGTTCATTCTCCATCATGTCGCGCGCCATCAGATGGCGACGGTTCGAGGTGGCGTAGAACACCACATTGTCGGGGCGGCCCTCGATGCCGCCTTCGAGCACGGCCTTCAGCGATTTGTAGCTGGTGTCCTCGGCGTCGAACGACAGGTCGTCGCAGAACACGATGAAGCGATAGGGCGCTTCGCGCATCATCGCCATCAGGTCGGGCAGGCTTTCGATGTCCTCACGATGGATTTCAACCAGCTTGAGCGGTTCCAGGCGCTCGTTGCTGCGCGCATGATCGGCGTTGACCGAGGCATGCACCGCCTTGACCAGCGAAGACTTGCCCATGCCGCGCGCGCCCCAGAGGAGCGCATTGTTGGCCGGCAGGCCGCGCGCGAAGCGCTCGGTGTTCTCGACCAGCAGGTCGCGCACCCGGTCGATGCCTTTCAGCAGTCCCATCTCGACCCGATTGACCTTCGGCACCGGCGCGAGCCGGCGCTCGTTCGGATGCCAGGCGAAGGCGTCGGCGGCGGCGAAGGACGGGCTCTGGTGCTGCGCGGGCGCCATGCGGTCGAGCGTGCCCGCAATGCGGTCAAGCGCGCGGGCCAGCAGCGCAAGTACGGCGTCGGCGGTGGCCGGTTTATTCATGGTTCCTCGCGCGGCGGCATAGCGGGCAGGCCGCTTTTGGGCAAGTGGCTTGCGGAGAGGCATTTATAGCGTGATTTCGCCGAAAATCCGCACCCGGCAGCGGTTTGCAAAAGAACGGTGCGCCGCTATAGTCCGCGCCGATTTCAGCTGCCGAAACAAGCCCGGAACAGGCGACAATTCGCGGCTCGACCGTCGAAGGGACCAACGATGTTTGTGACGCCCGCTTTTGCCCAGGCAGCAAGCCCATTCGGCGGCGACAATATGCTGGTGTCGCTGCTGCCTTTCGTCCTGATCTTCGTGATCATGTACTTCCTGATCCTGCGGCCGCAGCAGAAGCGTGCCAAGGACCACCAGGAGCTGGTCAAGAACTTGCGCCGCGGGGACACCGTCATTACATCGGGCGGGCTGATCGGCAAGGTCACCAAAGTCGTCGATGACGACCACATCGAGGTGGAGATTGCCGACGGGGTACGCGTGCGCCAGGTCCGGCAGATGGTGTCGGGCGTGCGCGCCAAGGGCGAGCCGGTCAAGGACGAGGGCTAAGCCTGATCGCCGGCTAGTGTCCCGAATCCGAAGTTCGCACGCACTTGCTGCGAGCGCCCTTGCGAACTTCGGATTCAAAGGGACACTAGAAAAGTGATAGCATTGCTAGTGCGGCTTTGGTTCAGAAGTTCCCTCCCGACCTCGATGCAAGCTTTGGGGAACTTCTGAACCGCCGCACTAAAGCATGATCCCGAAAAGTGGACACCGGTTTTCGGAAAAGATCATGCTCAAACAAGAAGCTAGAGCGTGATGGCGATTCAATCTGAAGCCATCA
>Ga0080064_1000873_pt1 | contig 70911 bp, 69 predicted proteins | sample Subgrocontami54m_FD_69260 | JGI IMG/M metagenome (GOLD analysis project Ga0080064, IMG submission 69260) | Subsurface groundwater microbial communities from S. Glens Falls, New York, USA - GMW46 contaminated, 5.4 m (SPADES assembly) (version 2) ...
TATTGAAGACAAGTCAAATTAACCAAGATTGTCATTCTTCTCTACAAACTGAACTTCGCCATCTGCAACACTGTTGATGATGATGTTTTGAAATTCATGACGTTCTGAACCGACATCTACCCGTAAAGGAATCCCATAGTACGTATCTACCCACAGGCTAACACCTTCGTCAGTCTTTAATTGCCACACTTTTCGTTCACCTATCTTCGCTTCCGATATCTTTTCTGCAGAAGTGACTCCATCAATCCAATCTAAAGGAGTTTTAAGATAATACTGATCAAAATCTACTGCACCGACATCTCCGGTTTTAATACAGAATTTCTTACTTTCACAATAGGCATGAACAGTTCGATCTGCAAGATTGAAAATAACGACATCCATCACGTTCTTGTTGAGAATCCCTGTTTGCACTATCAATTCCTGTTTTACTGTCAATTTTTTAATCCAAACATTGACTGGTCTTTCCAAAGGCTTATCGACCCGCTTGTAATCATAAGAGAGACTTTCCACATTTTTACTTTTACTCAGAATTTCCCTAATTTCAGCTGAAAGGACTTTGGCTGGAGCTTCTGACACCTTAGGACATGAATCTGGATTAGTGGCTGTGCTTCCATCCGAGCAGACATATTTAGTGGTGCAAGAAGTAATAACTAAAGTCATCAACAATCCTAGTACTATCAGCAACAAAGACCTTCTTTTCATCATTACATTAGAATATCTATATCAGTATATATAAATTTAGCGGCAATATTTTTTAAAGAAAGCATTGATTTCAAGAATATGGTTCAAAAGATAAGTGTTGAAAAAGCGTTGGAAATGAAAAATATCCTTCTTTTAGATGCCCGAACGCCAAAGGAATACGCAGAAGATCATATCATCGGAGCAATAAACGTACCGCTGCTGGACGACCAAGAACGCCATGAGATCGGCATTATCTACAAACAGTATTCCCGAGAAAAAGCTATCGAAAGAGGGATGGAATTATTCCCCGCAAAAATTCCTTCCATATATAATGCTGTTAAAGATCACAAAACCAAGACCATCATTGTTTACTGCGCCAGAGGAGGGATGCGCTCCGGCATTATCGCTTCTCTGCTGGAATCCATCGGATTTAAAGTGCTGCAAGTTGAAGGCGGCTATAAAAGTTTCCGACATTATATTTTAGATGAATTAGACCATTTCATATTAAAGCCTAAAATCATCTGCCTGTACGGATTGACTTGTTCCGGAAAAACCAAGCTGCTGGAGCAGCTGCCTAATTCCTTAGATCTGGAAGAGTTAGCGCAACACCGCGGCAGCTTATACGGCGGAGTAGGATTGAAACCGAACCGCCAGAAACGATTTGAAAATCTCTTATTGCAGCGTTTGCGAGAGTTGAATCAGAATTATTATATTTTTGTGGAGGGCGAGAGCAGAAAAATCGGCGAGGCAGAAATTCCTCCATTTCTGTTCAAAGCCATGAAACAAGGAATAAATGTCCTTATCAACAAAGATTTTGAGTTGCGAGTTAAGGAATGTGTACAAGAATACTTTTCTTCTGCCGAGAAAATAGAGCAGATCAGGGAGATTACCCCCCAGCTGCGAGACATCATCAGTAATAAAAGAAAGCAGGAAATAATTACCTTGATTGATGCTGGAAAGTATCAAGAAGTTGCTAGAATATTGTTGAAAGAATATTATGATGTGTTATATGCGCATACTTTGAAGAATGTTAAATTTGATCTTGAAATCGTGAATAATGATGTGGAAAAAGCGGTTAAAGAATTAAAGAAAATAGAAAAAAAAGTCACGGCTAAATCCTAGGAAGAGACACAAGCTCCATCCTTGCAACTAAACTGGCATGGCACAGTTTCTTTTCTCTGAACATTCCCCTTGCAATAATTTTCATAAACCGTTCTTGCATCTTTACAAGTATCTGCATAAGAGCCTAATACAGTTTTAACTGTTCCTTGTACCGCTGGATTTCTGCCCCCATCACTATCCGTACAAGTATAAGGGGATACAGCTTTTCCAGTTATATTACCATTTAAATTGAGTACTACTAAAGAAACTACAAACAACCCTAATACTATTAATATTTTAGTCTTCATTCAAACACCTCTTAAATATAATGATTGAAAGGAAAGCTTTGGGACTTATAAACATTTCGTGAAGAGAAAATAATAGAAATTAAAAAAATAAAAGCAATTTAAGATTAATTAATCTACTTCTTACAGACACCGTTCTCGCATCGGCAAGGGATAGTTTCGGTCAGGTGTATTTTACCATCACAATAATGCTCAAGAAGATTTCCTGGGTTATTGCATTTGTCAGTGAATGATATTAATTTCGCCGAAGACCTCCCCTTGTATTCTCCTGTTCCCTGCTCATAAGGATTGCTGCCACCATCACTATCGATGCAACTCTGCTGCAGATTATAGGCAAAAGCATTCCCAGTTATTTTCCCGTTCAAACTAACTGCCACCAAAGCGACTGCGAATACCGCCAAAACAATCAAAATCTTTTTTTTCATTCAAACACCTCTTTGATTATAATAATGTAGAAACTTTTTATGGAATATAAAGATTTCGGTTTTAAAGAGAAAAAAAAGAAATAGAAAAATAAAAGAAATTATGTTAAACTGCTGAAATCACAGGTAGCAGTATAGGAACAATCATATTTATACTTGTTGTTCATAGGTTTGGTGATTGTACAGGAGTTCAAAACCAGACTGGGAATAACCTTGTAACAGAGATTATGTTTCAGCGTATCATCAGTCCAATAGGCAAAACCCTGGTTTACACAATCCTCCTGCGCAGCCGTAGTATTCATTCCTTTCTGACAAATGGGGCTATGCAAGTTTGTTAAATCCCAAAGCTCACATCTATTGGTAGATTCTCCGCAAAGGTATCCAACCGGACATTCGGTATTCATGGTACAAGCCGTGGGGAAAGCCATCACTGTAATAACTTTTTCTACTGTAGCAAGATTGTCCGTCACTGTAAAAGTAAGTAGATAGCCTATTGGCTCAACGGTGTTAGTTTCAAGAGTAACTTGACCAGTGATCTGATCAATTTTTACCATTATATTCATCGGCAAATCTTTTACACCATACTGTAAAACATCTCCATCTGCGTCAGTAGCTTCCAAAAAGAATACTTCTTTTTCATTGATAGTCACATCCATTTTAGAGATAAGCTCCCACTTCTCCGTAAACTGAGGCAGTCTATTAGTATTAATTATTGTTACAGTAATAGTCTTTGTAGCAGTAGTCTTGCCATCGCTTACTACAAAAGTCATTTCATGATTTCCAGCTTTATCAAACCCTGGCTTCCAGGAAAACTTCCCAGCCTTACTCAAATCAACTCCAGAAGGATCGTCCTTAACATCATAAGTTAAGGCATCCCCATCTTCATCAGTCGCACTGATCGTAAACTTGAGCTCCTCCCCTTCCACGCCATTTTTATTTGAAAAATCCTTAAAGATTGGCGCATGATTGGTGGTAGAACTAGAAGAACTGGAACTCTGCTCTGTCAATTTCTCTGATTTTACTTTATAAGCAATCGTCAACCAGTCTGGATTATTATATGCTTGTTGCACCAGTGGTTTGTCTTTATCTGCTTCCCCAACTTTGATTAGATTATCCAAATCAGTTAGAGATAATTTTTTCAAGTCCATCTCAACTTCTGCATCTGAAACCGCTTTTGCCCCTGCTTCTGGCATTCCCTGCTCTGCATCTGTAGTTTTATCTTCCATAACATCTGGCTGCTTGGGAGCACAACTAAATACTAATAAAGAAATCATTAACAAACTTAACCATATTAAAATTATTTTTCTCATGTAAACCACCTATATAAATATGATAAGATATTAGAACAATAAAATATAAAAATTAATAAACCTTTCTATAACATAAAATAAAAGAAATAAAAAAAAGAATTAAATCCTCTTTTTCTTACTGCCTTTTTTCTTTGCTCCTTTGCGGCCGCGAGCCATAGCTGCTCGGCAGACATTTCCTTTACCGTCGATGAAGTAAAGATAACCTGAAACTTTCTTGACTCCGCACTTCTCAACAACTTCTATTTTTGCTTTTCCTTTTTTTCGTCCAGCCCTGCTCATGAGAGCACGAGCGACATTACCCTTCTTATCTACAAAATAAAGGTAACCCTTAGCTTTCTTAACACCTGTCTTTGATACCATTTCTGCCATTGTATACCCACCTCTTTTAGATTTCTTTTCGGCAAAAACCACGAAATATTCGTCGTTTCTAAGAGATAGAGATTTCATCAGAGTATTTAAAGCTTTCCCTCTCCCGTCGGAAAAAAGCAGTTATCTCGACCAAAGAGTTTATATTTGCCCAAAAAATCATTTTTTTCAAAGAGATGATTGTAGATGAAACCTAACCTGATGATTCTGGGCGCGTCCGGTGGATTAGCCAATGCTGTGCTACACTCATTAGTGCATCATCGCAGCCTTTTCAACAAATTAGTTCTTCTCGACAAAAACAAAAAAGTAGTCGCTAACCCCTATCTTGATCACAAAAATTTGAAATACAGCTTTATCCATCTGGAATTAAAACCAAATGAGAGGCATCAATACCTACTGCTGCTCAAGAAATATAAGATAAACATTGTCCTTGATTTGACCGACGCAGAATCCATTCCTCTCATCAAAGCGGCTAATGAAGCAGGAGTCGATTATATTAATACCGCCATCAATGACGAAGCCAAGACTGGTTCAGAATTAATGCAGGAGATCTTCTCCACTAAGAAAATGTGGAATAATGCTAGACATATCCTCTGCTCCGGGATGAATCCGGGAAATGTCAACCTCTGGGTAAGGCACGGCATAGAAAAATTTGGTGTTCCTCAAGAGGTGACCCATTTCGAATATGACACCTCTATGGGCAGAAAAAGAAAAGCCCTCGTGACCTGGTCCATCCATGAGTTTTTAGTGGAAGACATCCGCGATCCAGGCGGAATAGTCCTGGGAAGAGACAAAGTCAAGCTGCTTTATCCGAATGCCCTAGCGCATCAAGTAGATATGAAACCTATCCTCAGCCCCATCCTAAGATTAGATACTTATCCGAAGGGTTGCTTAGTCTTGCACGAGGAGAATATCAGTATCGGGCACAAATACAATATCCCTTCAAAATTTATCTATGCTGTCCATCCCAAAACCATGGAAACTTTGATGAAGATTTATAAAAAAGAAAAAAATATCCATACTGCAGATTTGCAAAAAGGAGATAATCTCGCTACGAGCTTAGACGGTTCAGACAACATCGGCGTATTATTGAAATACAAAGATAAGAAAGTATATTACTTCAACAGCATCGCTAACACTTCTGTGATTGGAACAAATGCTACTTACACTCAAGTTACCGTCGGCGTATTTGCCGCCTTGTTTGTACTGCTCTTTGATAAAATCAAGAAAGGAGCTTACTTCGTAGAAGATTTATATGATACCCATTACAAGCAGTATATGTTTGATAATCTTCGTGTGCAGGAATTTGTCTTTAACGGCAGTAAGCTGAAGAAATATACACCTGAAGTTAAGTTACAGCACAAGAAGGGATCGAGATATAGGTATATATAGAGAGAAAGATATATTTAGTTAATTAAGTTGACACTTGATCATGAATGATTTTAACATAGAATTTGCACATATCTATGCAGATCAAGAATTTGGTGAAGAACAAATCAAAAGTATTTCTAAGCTTAAAACAACTATAGAAAAACTTCGTAAAAAGAAGAAATCATTTGTAACCACCATATTAATTGATGAATATAGTCCTATTGTCTGTACTTTGAATGAAGAGAATTTTTTACAAAAAGTAACAGAACAAGGTGTAAGTCCTAACTTTATTGCATATGAATCAAAGCTTTCCGATATTGCAGAGAATATAATCAGTTTTATTCCAAAAAATTTGTTGAGTACACAAAAGTTCAAAAACAAAAAATCTCTTTTACTTGTAACTAAGGATAGAAAAATAGGATTAAAAGACAGTTTTGGAAGACACACCTGCTCTCTTTTGATTGCAGCTTGGATATTAGTTAGATTTGGGTTATACGAAATTCCCTCCATCCAGAAGCTTTCTAAAAATAAACAGCTTCCAGCAAAGCATTTGATAACCATACTCCCTAAAAAATATGAAGAAACAGAACAAAAAGTATTTGATATTTTAGAGGTTACCAAATACAAGAATTTTTTAAAGAAAATTAACTATAAATTTTATTAACAGCATTCTTAGCAGCGAATTTGCTACTACAATCTCCGCACCATCACATACCGATAATAATCTTTTTTAGGTTCCCAATCCGGAACTTCCATATCGCTGAATTCAAATCCAAAAGAGGTGAAGATCCCAATTAATTCTTCTCTTCCTCTTGGAATAAGTTCAATCAGTTCTTTAGCAAAATAACCATATTCTTCCTTAAGACGCCCCACCAAAAGGTCTAAAGCGATTTTAGCGGCCCGGGGTACAGAAACTCCATGATGGCGTAGACCAAATATTCCGTTGTCCAGATCAGGAATAAAATAACCAGTAATTCCGATCTCCTCTCTGCCTTGCATGATGTAGAAATATTCTCCGGATTCAGTACCTGAATTTCCCCATCTTTCAATGGAATGTTTAAAATTTTCAGAACTTTCAGCTCTAGTCCAGATTCTCTCTGCAAGAGAAAAGATTTTATTTCTTTCAAGAACAAAATCCCGTACAGGTATTACTTTAAGCTCAATTCCCATCTTAAAGATTAGTCAGTACGCTTTCTCTGCTTAGAATATCTTCCGCCATCAAGGCATCGTTCAGATTGATGACTCCTTTGGCAAACTTCTCCTGGTCATCAAATCCGACTCGAGGACAGGTTGTATTTATCCACACTTCGATAAAATTAAAATTTTCTAACTGATCAAAGGAAACCACATTGTCGATGAAATAGTAAAACTTCTTGTCAGCATAGCGTTTTTCTAACGCTAAAGCTGGCCTAAACTGTTCCTGGCCCGGTTTGATGGTAACAATTACCCCTATTGTTTTCGCAGTCAGGAATTTCATCAGTGAGGCACGATATTTAAGTAAAATTTTCTTGATGTCAGCTACTCCCATTAAACTCATTTTCTTAGATAAAGGATCGTTGCAGATAATCTCTTTCATCTCATGCAAATCCTTCTGGGCATAGACCAAAGCTAACGGATGAAACTTTCCATCACCGACATACAGATAACAATCAATCGCTTTTATTTCATCCCTGGACATATTCAGGGAATTATGATAATTGTCACAACCCAGAATCTGTCCTTTGACTTGAGTCCTATCAGCGTGAGAAGTAATTACATCGATTTCCTGCTGCCGCAACTGCTCTCGCACTTTATCTAAATTATTGACAAACTGCACAGATGCATATAAAGCAACAGTTTTGTATTTATTTTTTTTTAGATACGATACCGTATCTTTAGATAGTTCGACCGAACCAGAATACGGAGCGTCTAGGAATAGTACGTCCATTTTATGCACCACCTACGATGTTATCTATGGATTGATATCTTGTTTCTTCTAATTGTGGAACTGCAGGAACGGTTCCAGTAACTTTTTCAGTGATAGCTTTCAATACAGACTTTTTCTTTTTAGGTGGAGTCATGATCTGGTCTAGGAGATAGGATTTAGAAGTTCTAAAAATCCCAACAAAAAAAGCTGCCGTGAAAAAAAGAGCACTTGTAGTATCATATTGTTCCTGAGATAAAGAGGTTTTACTTGGAACAGATAATTGACCTGTAAAACCTAAATAAGCTAAATGGCTACAAAATAAAGAGTAACTAATAAATAATGCTGGTCTCCAAGCTGTAAATTGTGGTTCTGTTGTAGCGCCCGTTTTTACTAAGAGATTTACTTCTTCTTCTTCCTTTTTTTGAATACGCTTCTGAGCAGTAGGGTAAGCTGCTATTACTAATAAAGACATGATCCCGCCAACGGCTGCCTTAAAAGGGGAGCTCTCCGTGACCCCCCCTATGCCACAAAAAGTAAATTCTCCTAATAAGGAAGCACACAATGCCGCATTAGTTTTTCTCGTCAAATCATACTTATTCCAGCCAAACTCTTTATTACAATAATGAGTAACTCTTTCATACTTTTTCCAAATTGCTTCATCCAATTCCGTTAATTTATCGGTTAAGCCCATTACCATCCCACCTTTTTGTTAAACTTATTATGTCCCCAACTGATCAGCAAATCAATCCCCATCCTATTTAATCCCAGCGGAATATCACAAGCGCCAAAGTTGCTTCCCAACCAGATTAACACTCTGACTCCAGTCTCTTCTTCAATTTGATCCGCAATATCTTTTGCATAAGGCTTCATACCATCCGGTAGCTGGATGCAGATAGTTTTCGCGCCGCTATCCTTTATCTTGGCGATAGCTTTTTCAACTTCAGGGTTATATAATCTCATCTAGTAAGCTTTTCCGAGCTTATTTTATATATATTGTGGTAAATAAATACGAAAATGAATGTCGTAAAAAAGTTTAGGGATTATCGGAGTAAAAAGCTGGAAAAACTAGCCAGAAGCTTTGCTAAATTCGGCGTCAAAGCTAACCATCTTACTCTTCTTTCATTTCTCTCTGGTGCAGCAGCAATATATTTCCTTTTCAACAACTATTACTTATTCACCTTATTCACTCTGCTTCATCTTATATTTGATGGATTTGATGGTGTTGTCGCTAGAGTCACCAAATCTACTATTTCAGGAAAATATTTTGATTTACTTTCTGATAACACCGTGACATTTCTGGCTTTGCTCAAAACTGGATTTTATCTGCAAGACTTTTATGCCTATATCGCCGCAACATTATTTTTACTGGCTCTGATAATCCATCTGAAATCAAAATTACAAGCGCCCATGATTTTCATCAGGACTGCTTCAGTGATTGTATTGATAATCGCTACTTATCCTTTATTCTCCTTCCAAAAAATAATTCTTACCGCAGGATACCTGATTGCCGGAGGAGTTTCATTATTTTCATTGTCTAAACAATTGCAGTGGTATATTCAGAAAAAATACTAAAGATAACTTTGCATAATTCATTTTTTCTTGGCAAAGTTCTCTAAACTCAAAAACGTTTTTCTCGCAGTTTCAACAGATATCCAATATTATTGACCAGCAGATGCAAGATAGGGCTCAATATTAACAACACCAAAACTATTTCTGCTTTTGGCACATAGACTAAAAATCCAAATGTTAATCCGCCCATCACAAAATCCAATTGATCCCATCCCCACCAAGGATCTCCAGGCTTGATACCCTGCTTACGTTTGTAATAACTCTTCAGCAAATCTCCTAAAATCACTCCCGCTCCTTGCAGAAATCCAAACCATAAAGGAAAATCAGCATAATCGATTAATGCCCAATCCTGAAATCCCATAATATACAGCCACTTCTGCAGCCAGAAGACTAATCCTCCCACCAGAATCGCAACAATTAAACCTCTCCAGGTCTTATGCTCACCAAATAAGGCGCTATTGATCGGTTTTCCACCATAGGGAATCCAGCGCAATAACACCGGAGCCATATTGGCAATATATCCCGGCAGAAAAAAATAAAGACTTTCGAGAATCATAATCCAACTGCTAGAACGTATGCTTATTTAAAATTAACTCTGTTTTGAGCTGTTAAGAAAATATCAATGCTAAAATTCAAAGTCCAAATTCAGACCCTTAGCGAGGCACGGAACGACCCACCGACATCGTGATCGTACGCACCGCGCTGACCCACGCGGACGAACTCACCAGAGCGATTACCAAAGAGCGCGACGCGGGATTCTCCGAATTCATTGATATGGGCAGGTGTTTTTAACCAACTCCAAGTATTTTGATCAATTAGAATTTTTTTCTGTAACTCACGGTATTGGGTTTCATCCATAAAATCTACGCCATACTCGGCAACCATATCTGCTGCGTTGCCATTACATTTTTCATTGGGATAATGCTTTTTGAGGTCTTCTTCAGCTTCCTTGTCAAAAACCACATTTCTTCGTCCAGATGGACTTGCCGCAGAACAATCACCAAAAACAAACTCACCCTTTTCTTCACCGATAACGTCCGGTTCGCCGCCAGTTACTTCCAATTGTTGGAGTGACCACAATTTTTCAGGATTGGCTTGAAGTGCTTTTTCAACATTACCCCATTGAATCTTTTCATGAAGCTTATGATTTGCTTTAAAACGGGCTTTCAACACTCTGAGCAATTCTTTACATTGTTCTGGTGACAATTCTTTTTTGGATGTAGTAATTGATGGTTTGCGCATAACCCTAGTTTGCATCCTCCGCTTATAAAATCATCTATGCAGGGTGACGTTACTTGACAGCTCACTCCTTTCAGATTATTACTATTTTCCTTTTCGATAATCCAATCACTATTTCCCACAACTAAAAACTATTTAAAGCAGTGCTTTCAAATTCTTCCTTCCCACAAAAAAGAAGTGAAGTGCAGTAACTACTTCAAAAAGAAACAGGACTACGCAATAAAGAAAACAAATCTTTATCTAGTTCAGTAATTTACTACACCACAAAAAGGGGGCGGTGCAGTAAATTATTTTATTGCTCGCATGGCGTAGGCGGAAGAAAGACGAGTAGGGACTTCTCTCTCCTCCATAATACAAAAAAAGGGTGATTAGAATGGAACATAGAAGTGTATTGTCAGAACAAAAAGGTCTTCAAGTAAAAAGGTATTTCACCAAAGATGGTATAAGCCCATTTGAGATGTGCAATTACGAAAAAAGAACTTCTACTATCCGCAATCCTGACGGTTCCACCGTATTCCAGATGAATGATATCCAAGTGCCTTCTTTCTGGACTCAAGTCGCTACTGATATTCTGGCGCAAAAATATTTCCGTAAAGCCGGTGTTCCCCTCCGCAATGAAGAAGGTGAATTATTATTAGATGAAAGTGGTAAAGTCATTTCCGGCAGCGAGACCAGTATCAAGCAAGTAGCGCATCGTATTGCCGGCTGCTGGAGACACTGGGGGGAGCGTTACAGTTATTTCACTTCTGCGCGCGATGCCACTATTTTCTATGAAGAGATGGTTTTCATGATCATCAATCAATTTGCTGCTCCTAACAGCCCGCAGTGGTTTACCACTGGATTAAATTGGGCTTACGGATTGACAGGACCTGCACAAGGACATAGCTATGTTGATCCCATCACTAAAAAATTAGAATATTCCAAAGATGCTTATACCAGAAATCAGCCGCATGCTTGTGCAGACTACTTTACCCAGATATATACTGAAGAAGGTACTAAATACATAGGAGAAATCGTTGAACAAAACCGAGTTGGACTAAACATTTTTGATGGGGAGAATTTTGTTAAAATCATTGCTACTAAAGACAACGGAGAGAAGGATGTGTTTAGGATTAAACTTAAAAATGGTAATTATATCGATTTGACGGAAGATCATGTGGTTCTTTCTGCAGAAAAATGGGGAGGGGATTATAGCTGGAATCCAGTGAGCAGCCTACAAATAAGTAATAGGCTTCAGCAGCCGCTTCTTCTTGAAGTTAAAGAAAAAAATGTATTTAGTCGAGATCTTGCAAACGCAAGACTTGCCGGCTGGGTACTCGGGGACGGTTCTGTTGGCGTCTATCAAAAAGTGGTGCGTTTGGAGATTATAACTGTAAATGATGATGAACAAGAGTCAGTTATTAACGACATTAAAGATGTATTTGGAGAAGAAGTTTCTTATTGGGTAACAGAATTTAAAACAGACAATCAAAACCTTAAGGGTAGAAGAATACACCTTGCAGGTAAAAAGATTCATTCCTTCGTTGAGGAGTTTGGTTTACTTCCAACTAGAAGCAGAACTGCAAAAATTCCAAAAAAAGTAATATATGGCTCTCCACAAGAAAAAAGAGAATTTCTAAAAGCCTTATTCCAAGCAGATGGGTGTGTAAGAATCAGAGTAGACGAAACGAGAAACTCTGGAGATGTATGCCTGACTACCAGTTCACCAGAACTTGCTTTTGAGGTATTACAGCTACTTAATTCTATTGGAATTTATGCTAGGATTTCCGAAAATAAAGATTCAAGAGAAAATAGGGCTGGCACTAAACAAGTAATTATAGCATATGGAAGCGCCCGTGAACAATTTATGGAACAGATTGGATTTATTAGCCAAGAGAAAAGCCAGAAACTTATGCTTTTGAATCAATTGGTTGTTAATGCTAAATCTATATCTCTTATAAGAGAGGAACAAATTGTTTCTATAGAAAAGATTGGTATTCGAAAGGTATACGATATTCAAACTGAAAGTGGAAAGTTCTTAGGGAATGGCATTGTTGTTCATAATTGCTTTATCCAATACGTCAATGACGACTTAGTGCGGGAAGGAGGAATTTTCAGTCTGCTTACGAGGGAAGCGCGTATTTTCAAATACGGCAGCGGCACTGGAAGTAATTTTTCAAATCTCAGAGGAAAAGGAGAAAGACTTTCCGGCGGAGGACAGAGTTCTGGTCTGATGAGTTTTCTTAAAATCTTTGATGTCGCTGCCGGCAGCGTCAAATCTGGAGGAACAACCCGAAGAGCTGCAAAGATGGTCTGCTTGGATTTAGATCATCCGGAGATTGAAGAATTCATCTGGTGGAAAGTCCGAGAAGAAGAAAAAGTAGCGAGCTTAGTGACCGGAAGCAAAATCCTCAACCATAAATTATCTAAGCTGATTGAACTGGCAAAAAATAAAGCAGATGCTCTGCAAGATAAAGAAGTACAGCAAGCATTGCGTGAAGCGGCAGATAGCGACATCCCCATCAATTATTTGGTCCGCGCTTTAGATTTAGCCAAACAAGGATATGAATTACCACTGAAAGAATTTGATACTCACTATGAGTCTGATGCCTATCTGACTGTCTCCGGACAGAACAGCAACAACTCCGTGCGTATCCCTAATACTTTTTTTGAGGCGTTAGAAAAAAATGGAACATGGGAATTGAAAGGACGCATTACCAAAGAAGTCATGAAACAGATTCCAGCAGAAAAATTATGGGATGACATCGGCTACTGCGCCTGGGCTTCTGCTGATCCCGGATTACAATATGATACTACCATCAACGAATGGCATACTTGTCCTGCCGGTGGAAAAATCAACGCCAGTAATCCATGTGTAACTGGCGATACTTTGGTTTTGACAGAAGAAGGAAAATGGAAGCGCATTGACTCTATTGTTGATGAAGAAACAACGATTCTTACCAATACTGGAGTTATTATTCCTGCAAATATTAAAGGCTCTTTTAGCACAGGGATAAAACCAGTGTATAAACTTACCACGAGTGCTGGTTACGAACTTAAATTAACTGCTGACCACAAAGTATTCACAGTTAATAGGGGCTTTATTCCTGCATGTGAACTTACCAAAGATGATAGACTCCTTCTTCCAGCCTCTACGGTAGCAGAGATTAAGGAACCTGAAGATCCAACATTTAACCAGTTGATAGGCGTGTATCTTGGAGACGGTTGCGGAACATCTTACAAACAGGGGATTCAAATTACCATGGAGAAAGAAAAAGAAGTCCCGATTCTGCAAAAGTTTGCTTCATACGCAGAAGAAAACTATGAAAGGCAAACTCACAAATCATCGCCTGCTCTTGTAACTCAACGCCAAACCAGCGCGGCATATGTTATAACAAATACTATACTAAAAGAAAAACTAGCATCAATTGTAGACTTATCTTTGTATGGGCATGAAAAATGTATCCCTCAAACAATCTTTGAAGCAGGATTGGGAGTTCAAAAGTATGTTCTCCAAGGCCTTTTTACTGCAGATGGAACTGTTGCGAACTACGGAGAGAAATCGCAGTACGTTGCGTTAGATTCAACCAGCTTAAAACTTATCCAAGATGTTCAGATTCTATTACTTGGATTTGGCATTAAAAGTAAACTTTATAAAAACCGAAGAGCGGGAAAGGATACTGCCTTACTTCCTGATGGTAAAGGAGGATTAAAAGAATATGCAGTAAAAGAAATGCATTCCCTCCGCATTAGCAGATCTAGTCGCGTTCTCTTTGAGGAACTTATCGGATTTATGTCTGAATCACCAAAACAAAAAAAATTAGAAGAACTAAACAAAGCCGTTGCTACCTACAAAGATTATCCTATTGACACAGTTGAGAGTATGGAATATGTCGGAGAACAGCAAGTATACGACCTTACTGAACCAATTACGAGTACCTTCGTAGCTAATGGAATTACCATCCACAACTGCAGTGAATACATGTTCTTGGATGATACTGCTTGTAATTTAGCATCTATCAACTTGATTAAATTTTACGACGAAGAAAAAGAAGAATTTGATGTTGCTGGTTACCGACACACGGTACGCTTATGGAGTATCGCTTTGGAGATTTCCGTATTGATGGCTCATTTCCCGTCAGAAGAGATCGCTCGCAAGAGTTTTGAATATCGTACTCTAGGATTAGGCTACGCCAATATCGGTACCTTGTTGATGCTGCAAGGCATTCCCTACGACAGTGATAAAGCTCGCGCAATTGCCGGAGCTATGGCTGCCATCATGACTGGAGATAGTTACGCTACTTCAGCTGAATTAGCTTCCGTTCTTGGAACATTTGAACGCTATCCGGAAAACAAAGAATCTATGCTGCGAGTGATGAGAAATCACCGACAAGCCGCTTATGATTTGGATGGTTATGAAGGATTGCAAATTAAACCGCACGGTATTAATCAGGAACTTTGTCCGGAAGGATTATTAGAAGCTGCACACGACTCTTGGGATAACGCTTTGGAATTGGGAAAACAATTCGGTTATAGAAATGCGCAAGTCACCGTCATCGCTCCTACTGGTACTATCGGTCTGGTCATGGACTGCGACACTACCGGAGTCGAACCTGATTATGCTTTAGTAAAATACAAAAAATTAGCTGGCGGAGGATTCTTCAAGATCGTCAATCAATCCGTTCCAAAAGCATTGCACAAGTTAGGATATTCACAACAGCAGATAAAAGAAATTGTGACTTACTGTTTAGGACAGGGAACTCTCGAAGGAAGTCCGGTTATCAACCGCGAGGTTTTAACACGTAAAGGATTCACCCCTAAAGCTCTTGAAGCAGTAGAGAAAGGAATGCGCAATGCCATGGACATCCGCCATATTTTTAACAAGTGGACCATCGGCGAAGAATTGTATAGTAAATTAAGTAGTAAGGAAGGAAATCTGCTTACCGCTTTAGGATTTTCTGAAACAGAAATTGCTCTTGCTAATGAATACATCTGCGGTACTATGACTCTGGAAGGAGCGCCGCATTTACGAGTAGAGGATTATGAAGTATTTGACTGCGCCAATAAATGCGGGATCAAGGGAAAGCGTTACATCCATCCTTACGGGCATCTGAAAATGTTAGCTGCCGTACAGCCTTTCATCTCCGGAGCGATTTCCAAAACCATCAACATGCCCCCAGAATGGACCGTCAAGCAAATTAAGAAAGCATATTACGATGCTTGGACCATGATGATCAAAGCAGTTGCTCTCTATAGAGATGGCTCAAAATTATCTCAGCCATTAAACGCGACCATGGAACAGCATCCAGAATTGAAGAGAATGTTAGAGAGTACATCTAAACAACACTATGCAGTCAAAGAGATCATCAGGAAGAAAGTGAAAGTAGGACCGCAGATGCTGACTTTGTCCGGCTTCATGCAGGACGGAAAAGTAGGAGAAGTGTCTTATAATTTTAACAGCTTGAGTCCTGCTCAGGATACCATGATGAGCGCAGTACTGAATTTAGTTAATTTAGGATTACAGCATGGATTTACTCCGTCCATGATTGCTGAAAAGAGTTTAAATGTGAAAGGACATCCCTTGATTTCAGAATTGAGAATGTTTTTGCAGGAATTTGAAGAAGAGAATGTAACATCAGTGGTGGAAGAGCCAGTTTCTGTGCTTAAGAGCAGCGACTCTGAAAAGATGGCCTGTAAATCCTGTAAAGCGACTCAGATGCGACAAAATGGAACGTGTATGCTGTGTGAAGTCTGTGGTGAAACAACCGGTTGCTCGTGAGGTTGAAGTGAAACGGAAACCTTACTTGACAGGATTTTGATTAACCTTTTAGATTGCCTAAAAGGTTAGTGGGGAGACGACGGGGTGTTCGTGAGGTTGGATTATTTTTTCTTTTCATTAACTTTCTCAACCACATTTCAATCATAATCACAACCCAAATCCTTTTATACCCTTTTCCCTTCTAATACTCTATGTCTCAAGAACAACTCACCACCATCAAAAGCATCATCAAGCGAGATGGCAGAGTTGTTGATTTTGATCTAAAGAAAATAGAAGATGCTATTTTTCAAGCCGCAGAAACCGTAGGCGGAAAAGATCACGAATTAGCTCACTCCTTAGCCTTAAAAGTCTTAGAACTCTTACAGCAAAAATTCAAAGGGAAAACGCCGAATGTAGATCATGTCCAAGACTTAGTAGAGAAGACCTTGATCGAAGAAGGACATGCCCGAACTGCTAAAGCGTTTATCTTATTCCGGCATCAAAAAGATCAGGAGCGTGAGAGAAGAGCATTGATCATCGGTAGAGAAAATGAAGATTCCAATCTCAGCTTTTCCAACGAAGCATTAAAAATTTTAGAACGAAGATATCTCGTCAGAAATCCTGAAGGGCTGGTCATCGAAACACCGAAAGGAATGTTGCAACGAGTAGCAAAAAACATTGCTGCTGCCGATAAGATCTATGGCGCAGTCAAGGAAGATATCAAAAAAACAGAAGAAGAATTTTATTCTTTGATGGCAGAATTAAAGTTCCTGCCGAATTCGCCGACTTTAATGAATGCAGCGACAATCACTCAGCAATTAAGTTCCTGTTTCGTACTTCCGGTAGAAGATAACATCAGCGGTATTTTCGGCGCCTTGAAAGACGCTGCGCTTATCCATCAGCGCGGTTCAGGGACAGGATTTTCGTTCTCCAGATTACGAAGCAAGGGCGACTTTGTCCGCTCCAATGCCGGAGTCGCAGCAGGACCGATAGCCTTCATGAAAGTATATGATAAAGCCTTGGAAGCGATCAAGCAAGGTGGCATCCGGCCTGGCGCAAATATGGCGGTGCTGCGAGTAGATCATTCTGACATCATCAGGTTTATTGAAGCCAAGCGTGGAACTGGCAGATTAAAAAATTTCAATCTTTCTGTCGCGGTCACAGACAGATTCATGAAAGCAGTGGAGGAAGATCGAGAATATTATCTTACCAATCCCAAGACTGAGAAATATGTCGGCAGAATGAAAGCCAGGGACGTTTTTGCTATGATCACTCAGAATGCCTGGAAAAATGGCGATCCAGGATTGTTGTTCATTGATGAAATAAATCGGAAGCATCCTGGAAAACATCTCGGAGAGATTGAGACTACCAATCAATGCGGTGAAGCGCCGTTGCTGCCTTACGAAGGGATCGTGCTCGGCTCGTTAAACCTTAACAAGTTTATTGACACAGAAAAAAATGATATCGATTGGAATAGATTAGAGGTCGCCATCCGTACCGCGGTCCATTTCTTAGACAATGTTATTGATATGAATTCCTATCCGACCAAAAAGATTGAAGAACAGACCAAAAACACGCGCAAATTTGGATTAGGCATGATGGGCTTTGCGGATATATTGAGCAAACTAAAAATTAAATATGATTCTGAACCTGCTTTAGAATTTGCAGATAAATTGATGCATTTCATCAAAACTACCGCTTATCAGATGTCCTCAGAACTGGCAGAGAAACGTGGAGTCTGTCCGGCTTGGAAAGATTCTGATCATCAAAAATCAGAACGTAAGATGCGCAACATGACCTGTCTTTCACTCTCTCCGACCGGAACGATCAGTATTCTCGCTGATGCTTCTTCCGGTTGCGAACCGTTGTTTGCCATCTCCTACCACAAATCGGTGATGGGAGATACTGATTTAGTGCACTTAAACAAACCCTTTGAAAAAATTGCTAAGGAGCGCGGCTTCTACTCTCCGGAATTGATCTCTAAGATCGCTCGCGAAGGGAACATTCAGAACTGTAAAGAGATCCCGAAAGATGTGCGAGATATATTTGTCACCGCGCAGGATATCGATCCGGAATGGCACATCAAAATGCAGTCTACCTTGCAGAAGCATGTTGACAATTCCATTTCCAAGACTATTAATTTTCCTCGTACTGCTTCCATAAAAGATGTAGAGAACGCTTATCTATTAGCTTGGAAAGCAAAATGCAAAGGCATAACTATCTATCGTGACGGAAGTTATGAAGATCAAGTCATCAATATCGGAAATTATAGTGAATAAAAATGGGTGTATATACAAAAGTAGGTGATAAAGGTACAACGGCCTTCTTCGGCTGTGGGATGATCCAAAAAGATGATCCTAGAATTGAAGCTCTGGGCGCAGTAGATGAATTGAATTCTATCATTGGCGTTACTTTGTCTATGGTAAGTGATAAAGAACTTGCTGAGGTATTGACTAAGATACAGCATGACTTATTTCAAGTAGGCGCAGATGTGGCTGGAAGCGCCTTAGAGAAGAAAGCCTTGCCACGCATAACTCCGGCGCACATTCAAGAATTAGAACAAGCCATGGATAGAATTGAAGAGAGATTAGGAACACCTACTAAATTCATATTACCCGGCGGAACGCAGGCTAGCGCCTTCTTGCATTTATGCAGAGCGACCACTCGACGATCTGAACGAGAGTTAGTGAAAGCTAAAGGCGTGATTGAGATCAATGCTGACTTGATGATTTACGTTAATCGGCTGAGTGATTTCTTCTTCATGCTGGCTCGGCAAGCGAATAACGAAGTGAACGTCAAAGAACAGCAACCGATCTATAAGTATTTTGATGAGAAGAAGGGATGATTTATACTAAGAAAGAAATTGAAGAATATGCTATCCTAGCCGTTATTGAGTTTGAAAGGAGAAATGGGTGGGATGCAAAGAATATCAGCAGTAGGAGTAACAAAGAATATCAGGGCTTCGATGTGTTAAGCAAAAAAGGCGGCGATGAGAAATATATCGAGGTAAAAAGTGGTTCTCGTGATGTTGTATGGACAAATGTTGAAGTTTATACCACAGCAAAACCTTTCTTGAAGGATTGTAAACTGTGGGTATATTGTGTCTTGAATGTAGAAGAAGCGAAGACGAAGGATAATTTTAAACTCACAAAAATTTATATCACAACACCAGAAAACATTATTTATGCCCCGATTACCAAATTTAAGATTAAAGGACTAAATAAGAATCGAGAAAAGTGGAAATAACTCTTTGGATGACGCTAACTTAACAATGTATTTTTCCAAAACACTTATTAATTCCAGAATTCTTCATATTGTATTCCTGAGTGTGGGAAAAGAGGTGTTTAGGGGTTCCTAATTCATCAGGAACTCTTCTTTATATCAAAAAAGCATAGGTTTCGCTATTTTTGATATTAGAAAATTACTTCAGGGATTTTCTTTAACCACTTCTTAAGAATTATAAAACTATTTAAACAACTTCTTTCGTAAACTTTCCATGATTAAAAAAGAGGCCAGATTAGAGTTGATAGTAGGCACCATGTTTGGCGGTAAAAGCACTGAGCTTATCAGAAGAGTAAAGAGATATGAAATTGTCGGCAGAAGCGTGCAGGTCTTCGGGCCGAGCATCGATACCCGTTATGGCAAAGATAGCATTACTTCGCATGACAAGCTTCAGCGTCAAGCAAATTACGTCAGCTCAGCGCAAGAATTAGAACAAAACCTTTCTCCATCCACGCAAGTGATTGGCATTGATGAAGTGCAATTCTTTGACAGTGCTATCATTGAAAGCTGTGAAAAGTATGCCAACCTGGGAAAGATAGTTATTGTCGCCGGATTGTTAAAAGATTTTAAAGATGGATATTTCCCTTTTAAAGATGGAAAGAAAAATATGAGTGATCTGCTCAGAGCAGCTGATACTACCACTATCTTAACTGCGATCTGCGATGCCAAGAATGGAAACGGCGAGATCTGCGGCAGTGATGCTACCCGGGTACAACGATTCATCAACGGAGAAGTAGCCCCATCAACTTCAGAAGTGATCCAAGTGGGCGGAAAAGAAGATTATGCTCCGAGATGCAGGCAGCATTATCAGTTTTACCAACAATAACCTATTCTCTCCACAACCATAATCCATATATAAGTAAAATCCATAAAATTTCCCATGCTTCTCCAACAATTAAGACTCCAAAACATCCGCTCCTATCTAGAGCAGACTATCACCTTCCCAGAAGGAACCACCTTATTATCCGGCGACATCGGTTCAGGAAAATCTACCGTCCTTCTCGCTATAGAATTCGCCTTATTTGGTTCATCACGTCCGGAACTGCCCGCAGAGTCTCTCTTGCGCAAAGGAGCAGCAAAAGGCATGGTAGAACTTACCTTTGTACTTAACAATCAAACCATAACTGTCCAACGCCATCTCAAGAAAGAAAAAGATGTCATCAAACAGATGCCCGGGCATATCATCCGTAATAATGTCAAGAAAGAGCTTATGCCGGTAGAATTGAAAGCAGAGATTCTTACCCTGTTAGGTTATCCGGAAGACCTGCTCAGCAAAAATAAAAATTATATTTTTCGTTACACTATCTACACCCCTCAGGAAGAGATGAAACTCATACTCCAAGACAGCAATGAGACTCGCTTAGACGTCTTAAGAAAAATTTTCAACATCGACAAATATAAAATCATTAGGGAAAATATGCAGATCTATCTCAAAAAAATGCGTACTGATCTTACTGTTTTAACAACGAAAATTGAACCGCTCTCTGAATATTCTCAACTTGCACTACAGCAAGAAGAAGAAAAAAAGAAAATAGAACTCTCCATCCAAGAGATAACTCCAATTCTGCAGATTTTGCAACAAAAACGCCAACAGCAGCAGCAAGAGATGGAAAAAGTAGAACAGCAGCAAAAAGAATACTTCCAGCTGCAGCAAGAACTCAATACCACTTCGCTCTTTGAAAAAGAACTCAGCAGCAGCGTAGAACAGCTCCTGCAAAAGAAAGAACGTTTAGCACAAAAGATAGAAGAACTCTCCATCCCAAAAGATCTCGTTGCAAATTCTGAACAGCTGCATGCAGAACTTCGCCAGCAAGAAAAAAAGAAAGAACAGCTCAGCAAAGAGAAAAATGAACTGGAAGGAAAGATACGCAATATCCAAAACATCATCGTCATAACTCAAGAGGAGATTATCAGAACTGGAAAAGAAACAGCTTATATTCCTGACTACGAAAAAAAGAAACAAGAATTGGTAGAGCAGATATCCTCCAAAAAAGGATTATTAGAAGATAAAGTAGAGATAGACCTGCTTCTGGAAAAAACATTGGCCGTCATCGTCAAGAATAAAACCCTTCTGGAACAATCGGCAGAGATACAGGAGACCATGCAAAACCTGGAAAGCTGCCCAACCTGTTTACAGGAAGTTTCTGCAGAACATAAACACACTATCATCAGCCAGGAACAGACCAAAAAGCTCAAAGCAGAAGCTATTCTCTCCGAATTGGAAAAAAAGAAAAAAGAGATCATCTCACAGAAAGAATCTCTGGAAAAGCAAATTCTGGAAATCTTTGCCAAAGAAAACCAGCTGGCCAAAATAACCGCAGAACTGCAACAGCTGAAAAAGAAAGAAGAATGGATTCAAGAAAAAAAAGAACAGCTCCGCCAGCTGGTGCAAGAAAACAATTCTCTGATGCTGATGATGCAAAATCTGTCGCATAGCACAAAAATAGAAGAGCTCACGGTAAGTATCACCGAAAAACAAAAATTATTACAAGGGTTATTGCATCAAGAGTTGCTACATAAAAACCTGCAGGAACTGCTTCATCAGGAACAGCAATATCTCATTAGGAAGAACCAATTACAGAAGAAGAAAGAAGAATTACAAACATCTTTAAGCCAAAAAAAAGACCTCACTGCTACTATAACTGCCCACAAAAAGATTGCTTTTGAACTTATCAATCAGGAAAAAGAAGCTGCGGTTAAAGTCGCCCAGTTCCAGACCCAGCTGGAAAGCATCGACCGACACTTAGTAGAAGTCCAGGAAAGAATTAATTTACTGCAAAAAGAAAAAGAAAAATTAGGTAAGCTCCAGGAATCATACCAGTGGCTGGAAGAGCATTTTTTGCCTTTGACCTACACTATAGAAAAACAGGTGATGATCAATATCCACCACCATTTTGACCAGCTCTTTCAGGAATGGTTTTCTGTGCTTATCGAGGATGTAAACATCTTCTCTCGGCTGGATGATTCATTCGCTCCCATCGTCATGCAAAATGGATATGAAATAGCGTTCAGCGACTTAAGTGGAGGAGAAAAAACTTCCGCTGCCTTAGCTTACCGCTTAGCTTTAAACAAAGTCATCAACACTGTTATTCACGCCATCAATACTAAAGACTTACTTATCCTTGACGAACCGACTGACGGCTTCAGCATCGAGCAGCTGGATAAAGTGAGGGAAGTCCTGGAAAAGCTGCAATCCCGGCAGACTATCATCGTCTCCCATGAATCAAAAATAGAAAGTTTTGTCAATAATGTCATAAGGATCGAAAAAGAAGGGCACGTCAGTAGTGTTCTGATATGAAACTTTTATGTTAGAAATGCTTATATACAAAAGTCTCCAGTTACTGATATGCTGAGGCAAACAGATAAGGGAGTAGACGTTGCTGACCCTAGCGATTCTTTTTTTAAGTCCTTAGTCAAAAAAGATTTAATGGAAACACGGCAAGATAGCGAATTAGCCTTAGACGACCGTCTTCATGAAGCACTTTTAGTACAAACGGTTTTAGGGCATGCTCAGAGCGGCCATAAAGTATTTCATGAGGGTGGAATGCAATATCCCTCAGCCACTATCACTAATATCATCGAAGCTGCTGATCTCGAAGTCAGCAAAATAAAAGAAATCAGACAGAATGTAATAGATCAAGTCTTTGAGTGGGTTGAACTGGCAAAAAAAGATCAAACCAATCGCCTGGTTGTCGGTGAACAACCTTTATTGGGAATAGAATTTCTCCGTGGTTATCGGATTGATCCAGAATTTGTGCTTAAAGGAATGATTCTAGCTGGGATGATGGATAATTATGGGTGGAGACAAACAACTGTTACTAAGTATGGAAGCAAAACTATCCATGATCAACAACTTACGATTGGTGGTGGAGAAACTTTTCTGATTGATCCCCATGTCTTAAGAGGAGAAAAACCATTTATTATCGAGGATTTAGCCTTTCAAGAGATAAGCGACGAAAGGATTAACGAATTTCGCGTAAAAGGTGCCATTACCACCGCAGACAATCCGTATGCTGAAGTAGCATATATCAGGAGAAAAAAAGGCTTAGGAACTTCTGATGATGCTGCATTTATCATCATGGGTGAAATGTATAAAAAAGATGGTTGGGAAAAATCGCTTTCTGCATTCTTGGGCGGGTTTATAGTAGATGGTATCGATACTTATGATAAATGCACCACCAGGCCGGTAGAAGGCGGTTACGATGAAAAACTAGGCACAGAAATCAAGGCTGCTCTTCCTTCATTAGTAAGCGATGATGAAATCACTTCACTGATTTATTATTCTGCAAAAAGTAATGGACCAAGACTGGTCAGCTCTTCACATAAACGCCTGATCCAGATGATCACTAACGCTGACCCAAAAGTTCCTACCCTGCTGCATCACCACAAATTTCTTGATACCGGAAGATATGCTCCTTATCGCATTGGATTTGAAAGAATGCCCAGCGCACAATTTTATAATGCTGTAAAAGAAAGAATCACCCATTACCACGAACATCGTAACAGTTAATTCTAGAATTATTTTTATTTCTTACTCACTTCAACACCGCCTTCAACGAGGCGATCCCTACTTCTATCTGCTTGTCCGTAGGTTCTTTGGTAGTGATTCTCTGCAGCCATAATCCTGGCGCAGTGACTGCTTTTACAAAATGATTATTTCCATATTTACCGCTCAGCTTGATCAGCTCATAACCTACACCAGATATGACCGGCAGCAATAAGATTCTTCCGGCTAACTTAACCCATAATGGCCCAGATAAGAAACTAAAGGCGACAATAGAAAGAAGCAAAATCAAAAATAAGAATGAAGTTCCGCAGCGTGGATGGAATCTGGAAAAGCCTCGTACATTCTCGACCGTCAATTCTTTTTTATTTTCATGGCAATAGATTGTCTTGTGCTCCGCTCCATGATATTGGAATAAAGTCCGCACATCTTTCATGCGGGAGATAAGCAGAAGATACCCTAAAAATAACACTACTCGAAAAAGCCCGTCAAAGACATTAAACCACAGGCCATCGCTATGGATCAGCCTGGCCGCAAAAAAAGGAAGGCCGACAAAAAGAACTAGAGCTGAAATAAAAGAAAACCCTAATGTGCCTACTATCTCTTTGGTACTGAGATGTTCTTCCTTGCCCAAACTTTGATTGCTGCTCCAGATCAGTGCCCGGACGCCATCATATAAGGCATACCCTAAGCCGACTACACCGCGTAAAAAGAAAACATTAAACCATTTCGGAAAAGTGCTGCTTTTTTGCTTGAGAACTTTTATCTTTCCATCAGGCAGGCGCACAGCTACGGCATACTTTTCCTTGTTGCGCATCATCACGCCTTCAATGACTGCTTGGCCGCCGACTTCCATGGAGGATTAGGAGAATTGAGAATTTATAAATGTTATCTTAAAAAATTCCTTTTCTTTTTTCTCTATAACATTCCGGACACCAATATCCACTTTTAATATTATTCGGTTTAGCTGACCAAATATGGCCTTTTTCACATTTCCATTCTAACTTTGTTCCTACATTAATATAATCCTTAGAAATACATTCCCCATTTCTTTTCCGAGCAAGTATGTGCATGTCTTCCAGTGACAATTTTTGTTTATTTGTAGTGCTTATTCTTCCACATATACGACACCAATGACCTTTTAGAATACTTTTTGGAATAGCCATCCAAATATGCCCTTCTTTACACTGCCAAAATAGCTTATGGTTAGCACTAATATATCTCTCAGATAGGCATTTCCCCCCTCTTTCAACTGCAATTTGTCTTATATCGTCTAAAATTTTTTGGATATCATCTAAAGTTTTCTTCTTTCCGATACAGTATGGACACCAGTTTCCATTTTTAATGTTGTTTGCATTTGATTCAAAAATATGTCCTTTTCCACATTTCCATCTTAATTTTTCCTGAGAGTTAACATACATTTGAGAAATACATTCCCCTTCTCTTAAGAGTGCTATTTCCTGCATCTCTTTTAATCGTTCTGGAGAGTAGATTTGGAATAGCTTATAATTTAATGACGTTGTAATGTTCTGAATTTTAATTCCATTTTCATTACATTTTTTGATAATATAGGAACCCATATCTTCGTATGAGACAGTATAAGGTATTTCTATCAAAGTGATGTTTTGTTGTTTACATAAACTTTTTTTCAGATCATCCATTTCTTTTCTTTCTTCCAAAGTATATTTTTGATGAAATTTTTTAACATATTCGTAATGTTGAACCCCATGGTATTCAAATGCGAGACCTAACTTTTCACAGTAACCATCTAACTCCATCAAAGTTCCATTTTCAGTTTTTAGCCATTTTGGTCTTATTTTTTGGAATTGCTCATTAAAGATAACTTCAAAATACTGCCTACAAATTCTTTCGCTAATTCCAATAGAACAAACTGGACACCATGTTCCTTTACTTCGTATACTGGTGGGAGTAGCTCCCCAAGTGTGTCCTTCCTTACATGACCATTTAATTTTACTTCTGGCATTAGTGTATTCATTAGAAATACAATCTCCACCTCTCTGTTTTGCTACTTTTCGCATTTCCTCTAAAGTTAATTTCACACGTTTTGCGCAATACGGACACCACCATCCACGCTTGATATTGGAGGGTATAGCTTCCCATTGATGCTCTTCATTACATTGCCACCATAGTTTTCTAAACGCACCAAAATATTTTTCGGATAGGCATTTTCCTTTTCTTAGATTGGCAATTATTTGCATGTCTTCTATGGTGTATTTTAGTAGCTTCTGACCGGTGTTAAGCGATGAACAGACGTTACACCATGTTCCTCTTTTTATACTGTTAGGAATTGCCCCCCAAGCATGTCCTTCCTTACACAACCATTTGAGTTTAGTTTCATTGTTAATATAAATATTTGATAAACAACTGCCTCCCCTTGATTTAGCAATCTTCTGCATTTCTTTTATAGTCAACTTAATATTTCCAGAACAAGGCGGACACCAAGTTCCACGCTTTATATCCTGGGGTCTTGCTTCCCATACATGGCCTTTCTTACATTTCCATCTCATTTTAGTTATGGCATTAAAATATTCTTTTGAAATACATTTACCACCACGAGATTCTGCAATTTTTTGCATTTCAGTTAACGATAATGTCATGGTATCATATCCAAAAATATTTTTTTATTTTATCATTCAATCTCAAAAATACTTCCCCAATCCCGTCTGCGAGCTTTCCTTAAACACTTCTTCTTCCTTATAACCTAACACTGCAAAGATGCTCGACACCGCCGGAATCAATTGATGATCAACATAATATTCCGCATCATACTCTCCTGCAGCGACATCAGCAGGAATTTTCGCTTTATCCCTAATCAATCCCTTTCCCTTTACAATAATAAAAGAAATAACTGTTCCTGCATCAATCACTTCACCTTTTTCTCGCATCTCCTGCGCTACTTTTACATGCGGAGCAAAGGAAGAATAGCTGGACAATTCTCTGGTAATCTGTGTTTTCAAAATCAATTTATCTAATGCAACCTTTCCGCTGCGCAGTTCTTTGATGATATCTTTTACATATCCTAAACCTTCCTTAACTTTATTCTGCAGAACTAATTCCAAGACTTTTTTCTGCACTTCCTTAGACAAAGGAGACCAGTTTCTTCTCACCGTCTCAAAACCGGTGATTTTCAAGCTGCCATCTTTTCGCAGCAGCGCATATTTTTTCTTAGCGCCCACTATTGTTCGCTGGTCGCCACCTTTCAGCCCTACAAAGATTCCTTGTGGATAATGCCCCTCTAATTCCAGTTCCATCTGTCCGGGAAGCGTTTCATTGATCTCTTCCATAAACTCCTTCGCCTCGCCCATGGTTTTTCCTTTCAACAACAAGAAGCAGGAATCAGTATCAGCATACACAACTATAAATCCCTTTTGCTGCGCCGCAGAAATAGTAGTAGTGATATAATTTCTGGCATAAGCAGTAGTGGAAGCGGCAGACTCTAAACTATACCAACGAGCGGCATAAAATCCTAAATAACCATAAAAAGAATTTGCTAAGGTCTTAAGCGCATATGATTTTGCTTCCAAAAGCGAAGCATCCTCATTTTTATTTTTAGCTTCTTTGATCTGTTTTTTAATCTCTGCCCTGCGCAAGACCAGTTGTTCTAATATCGTTGGCAGGAATTTTTTCTCGAGTGAACAGAACCAATACTCCTCTTTTCCGGGAACACGATTCTGCGGTTTATCGATGCAGCAGGAACATTTCAATCCTTCCGGCCCGATATTATGCGCAGAGATTATAGTCGGATAAAGAGATCTGAAATCAAATACTACAATATCTTGATACAATCCTGGCGTCGGCTCGTACACAAACGCGCCTTGGATAGACTCATCCATGCGCCTGGAAACTTCTGTGTTTTCTGGTTTATTTGGAGCGACCACTTCAAATTCCATCGCTCGTTTCAGGATATAACTTTCCACCAGCTTACTAAATTTCATCCTAATTACATCAAAGGTAGGAAGACCGACGATAGAAGTAAACTCAATCATGTCCGGCAGCAATTTTTCGCACAATTTATAGGCTAAAAAACTGTCATGCAGATTATACGCGCAGAATTCCGCTAGATTGCCATCTTCAGAATCCCAGACTTGAGAAAGCTTATCCAGTTCTACTTTATGTTTTTGCTGCCCTAACAATGCTTTCGAGACCGCATCTAAAGAATAGGTTTCCACATCCAGATCCTTGCCAAAAATATTACGGATAAATTTCAGCATATCAGCATGAAGATATCCTTTGACTTTGCTTTCTTTATCACCAAAGTTTCCTTGCGTTACAATAAAGTCGGAATAATCTACGCCGATATCAAACCGGAGATTATACTTCTGCGCTCTTGCTTGCAGATAAGGAAAATCAAATCCATCAGTAAAATAACCGGTCAAAATATCAGGATTAAATTCCAAAATAAGTTCTTTCATCCGTTTCAATAGCTCTGCTTCATCCTGGACGATTTCAACATATTCCGGCAAGGCAGTATTTTTCCAGGTGATCACTTTCCTAAACTCTCTTCCATCCTTTTCTACCCCGTACAAGGCAGCCATCAGGATGGGATTATTTTTGAAATCAATCTCCTTCTTCACCGCGTAAGTCTCCAGATCAATAGCCAGTATTTTCCAATCATGTAAAGTCTCTAACTTCTGTTGTTCAACTTTATTAGCCACGAAAACCGGCACGCGCATCCATTGATTCTGCACAAAATCGCCGGTAGCAGTCACTTGTTTCATAGGGATGATATGATGATCCCGCAGATATCGATGCGCATACAAGATATCTCTTTCATAACAAGTAACTCTCCAGGCCTGCATTTCCTTGGCCAGCAGCGGAACTGCTTTAGGATAATTAGTATACACTTTATAGAATTCCTGCTTCTTGCCCAGTAAATCTTTTTCCACTGTTTCTAAACCTACCACTTGCGCCGGTTCTAGTCCCACTTTAAGACTCAGCTGAAGCGCTCTCTCCTCAAATTTTTGTTTATCCAAACCAGAAGCAGCAGCATAAAAGAATGGTTGATAGTGATGTTTTACTGCGACTTTCTGCCCTTCCTTAGTGCGGCCGTAGAGATAGAAAAAAGTCTTTCCTGCTTCTACTTTGTACTCAAAATCATAGGGATAAAACTGTAGTTCCATAACCTATCTTAGAAGGCAGTTTTTATTTAAAATTATAGGTGAAAATGAAATTTAATGGATTGTTTTATAGGTGATATCTCTTTGTCCTTTTTTATCTAAAAGTGTGACATCAAAAGGATAAAGAGCATTTGGATTTGTAATTACTCGATGCGTCCACAAGACTTCCTGAGGAGCGATTATTGTTCTTCCCGGAGCCCAGTCAGCGATAGTATTCGCTAAATTATCCCCCTTCTCTCCTCCTGCTGCGGTGGAACAGGAATTTAAGAAAATGACCGCATTAGGGGTAAGATGCTGCTGAAGATGTTTTGCTAATTCAAGATCAGAAGTATCGATAAGATATATCTCATTCTTATCTGTCCCCGTCGTTTGCAGCAGATTTTTATTCAGGGTCAGGTCTTTATCACTGCCGTGACCAGCAAACATAGCAAATTCATAAACATTGGCATCCAGAGCATCATAGATCATGGACTCTTGATATGCTACCACAATTTTTAAATCATATTTCTCTCGCATCGATCTAAAGAATGAGATAGCTGATTCAACTCTAAAAGCGCCATAATTCTCTTCAAATAAATCACCATCATAGGCAGGATACTCAATAAAACCATTTGGTTTTGAAGGATTATCTTTAAATGTCGTCACTTCTTTAATATCCAAGCCTAAAGCATACAGATGGGGAAGTTGATTCCCAGAAAAAGAATATCCTTCTTTATTCTTTTCTGACACAAATTTTTTGGCATACTCTGCTGTCCCTCCCACACTTTTAAAGGCGACGATATCATATCCAGTAAAAAAAGTTTTCCCATAAAGATCTTTCATGGAAGCCAATTCTTTTGCATATTCAACACTTCCATCATACCGCTGAAAGGCCTTGATCTGATTACAGCTAAAAAGGACCTTTCCTTCTGTATCTTCAAGACTAGCCAGAGCCATTGATTGAGGGGAAGTATTGACACACAAATCAGTGATTTGTACCACAATCTGCTGTTGATGATGATCAGGCTGATTTGAAGGTTCAACTTTTTGCTCAGTTTTTGTTTTATTGATCGCTAGAAATGACAAACTCGCCAAAGCCGAAGCGACCATAATCTGGGTCAATTTTTTTTGCGACATGATTACGGAATTCTCCTCAGCGATTTCGCGAGATAATTTTCTCCTTTCTCTTTTTTATTTTTATTCGTCGTAATCTCTTCTACTTTGATCTCTTTCATTTCACTCACTATTTTCTTTTTCGGCGCAGTAAAATCACCAAGCTCGGCGATCTCTTCAGAAAGCTGATGCGCAACAATATCTAGGTCATCTTCGCCAATTTCTTTCGGCGGCCATTGCAGATTAAGCACATCCCCTTCCCGACGCGGAACTATTTCAATGGCAAAGTGAGGCACCTTTTGCCCGGCGCCTAGACCATTCTGGATAATAATATTCGTTCCTTCTGCCTGAAAGACTTCAAATACCGCGCGACTGGTTTTATCCGCTATGGCCATGCACTTAGTGAGAATTTCATCAGGAACTTGTTCCATAATCGTAAAGTGTGTCCGTGGGAAGACGGTTATCTGTCCCGGCGTATAGACCATATCTTTTACCACCACAATAATGGTGTCATCTTCATATAACAGCTGTGCTTTGCTTTTCCCCGCCAAGATATCGCAATATTCACATTCCATGGTTCTCACTTGAAGAGATTAGCGATATCATCAAGGCTTACCTCTTTTTTTTCCTGATTTTTAGGAGGCGAAGTATTTTGCTTGGTCATCGTTAAAGAAATTTTTTTTGACTCTTTACTCTTTTTTTCTTTCTTTTTTTCTTTTTTCTGTCCGGTGATGCTTGATTTTACCAGCGGTATTCTTTTCCCACTCACACAAGTGCAAGGCTTTCTGGCTGATTTTTCTGCTTCTTCCTTGGACAAAGTGACTTTATTTTCAAGAGGTATGTTTTGGGCGAAAGGACATTTTTCTTTATGATATCTTTTTGCTGCCGCGCTGGTGATGAAAATTTCTACTTCCTGCTCTTTTAAAGAGAGAGGTTTTAATTCTGGATAAGATTCTTCTTTCCTGACTTCCTTCTTTCCACCCAGCAGCATCAATAACTTCTTTTCAATCGCTGTCTTGACTTTCAGTACCATTTCTGCATCGACCAAACGCTCTTCCGCCAGCAACACTCCATCACCATTTTTTCGCGGGATAAGGTGGAGTAAAAAATGCTGCGCCCTTTGCCCGGCCGCTGCGCCATTGGCAATAAAAATAGTAGTTCCGTCCGCACGCAATACTTTCAGCAACACTTGTGACAGATTTTTAGAAACAATGGTCAGATGTCCGAGAACTTTCTCCGGCATCTGCGGCATGATCGCATAATGCTCTTTTGGAAGCAACAGCAAATGCCCTTTTGCAGCAGGATTGATATCTAAAACTGCCAGGCAAAGAGCATCTTCATATACTTTTTTAGAAGGAACTTTTCCGCTTACAATCTGGCAGAAGATGCATTGCTGCCGTTGCAGTTCCTGCAGCTCCTCGGGACTCATATTTTTGATCTTCTCTTCCCACTGCTTGCGCTGCTCTTCCGTTGGTTGCGGCATTCAAGAAGTAAGGAGAATTTTGTTTATAAAGATATCTCATTCATAAACTATAAAAAGAGAATAAGTAATATATGTTTATGCCTCTGCTTCAGGTACCGGAAATAAGTCTGCGGGTGATGTCTTTAAATATGCAGTTCGGTGCCGGCTCTGAATCTAAAGAAAAAAGATTCTTGCTGCACCAGGCTCCGCAAGAACAAGACCATAATCTTGACAACATCGTCAATCTCATAGACGAAATTAATCCTGATATCATATGTCTGCAGGAGGTCGAATTCTGCTCATCAAGAACCGGGTTTGTAAACCAGGCACAGGAAATCATTCAGCGCCTAGCTAAAAAACAAGAAAGGGAACCTTATCATCTGGAAACCGGCACTTGTTTGGAATTTGATGAAAAGAGATTGGAGAGATTCTGGAAAGTAGCGCGCTTTTTGTATCAAGAAGAAAGATCGCAATGGATTTTCAAAAAACTAGGCATCGATAAGCAAGAACTTCCAAAGGAAAAGATTAAGATTGATTTTGGCAACGCCATCTTGTCCAGATATCCCTTAAAAGAAAAAGATCATGATTTTTTTATTCCCCCTTATTGGAGTCCTCTGATGGATATCAATATTATCCGAAGAAAAGATGAACGAAAAAGTTGGTTGGTCTGCCGGGTCAATTACCATCCTGAGATAGCTGAAAAAGTACCGTTGTTCATTTATAATATCCATCTTGAGAATAATGATGAAGAGAACAGGAAACTGCAATCAAAAATTCTTTATAACAAACTCAGCAAAAGAAAGGATGCCCATAAGATTTTGACTATGGATGGAAATGCCGAACCGCTCGGTGCGGACTATGAATTAGAATCAGGAGTAAAAGATGAGTCTTTAGAACGGCTCTTACGCCATCCGGAGATGAGATATTTCCCAGGAATATATCCTCCGCCTGAGAGAGAGCCGCCACAATATTTTGCGACATACCCTTCGCACCAACCTTCTCAAATTCTGGACACTATCCTAGTTTCAGAATATCTTGAAATCACTAATTATCGGATCCATCCTACCAAAGTATCAGATCATTTAGCGGTGATAGCTGACATTAAGATCAACGCAGACTTAGTGCAGGAAAACATTCTCAAACAAATAGTTAATCCATTAATAGAAACTCCTGAAAATAAATATTAGAAGATTATGCTCATCATACTTATTCCAAAAACTCCCGCACATTTCTAAAATCAATCTTCACAAACTTATTGAAATCCAAATCACGTTCTTTTAATTCAAATAGCGCCAGTTTCACGTGGGTGCTGCCTTTAGGCAATCGAAAGCCTGCCTGCGCACTTAAATAATCAAGTTGTTGCAATGCCCCGGCCCTGGCTAAAACTGATGCTGCCGCAACTTCCACATATTTAGACTCCGCTCTCTCCAACTGAATCTCACCGACCGTGCAGCCGGGATATTTATCAACAATATGTTTTCCCGGAAATAGGTAATCAGCGCATTCCTGATGGAGCTTGTTTAACATCTTGGTAACTTCGCCATCCTTATTGTATTCTGTCGGCAGGATGCTTTTGACCTCGCACGGAGCGAGCTGCTTGATTTTCTCCGCCATCTGCAAGACTTCTTTATCAGCCAAAGTCTTGCTATCAGCCACGCCTAACTCCACTAATTTTTTACGTAGTTCATCATTTGCTTTCACACCGGCTACGACTAAGCCGCCAAAAGTATCGCCTTTCAACGATTCATCTGTACCGATAATCCATCCCTGTTCTTTTCTGAATGCTTCTGCAACAACTCTTTTCCCAATCCCTTTCTTCTCCAACTCTTTAGCTGCCTTTTCCACTGTTTCTGGCTTACCTTGCAGCAGCAATTTTCCTGAAGAATATAAGATAAAATAAACTTCTCCTTTCTTAAGGCGCAGCTCTTCGTGAACTGTCTTCGTCTCTTCTTTGGAGAATCCCGACAACTTTAACAAATCCTCTTTTTTAACTCCCTGAAAAATCACCATAAAACAAAAGAAGCGCTTATAATTAATAAAGATTGCTTAGAGAACTTTGCAAAAAGAAATTTTTGATAAAACAAACGAGAAAAATCAAAACAAAGCTAAAAAATCCGCCATTGCATGTCCTCTTGAGAACTGTGTTATTAAAAATTAATTATTCAAAGTTCTCCTTAGAATAGAATTAAAGAAAATTTTCCAATAGCTTATTATAAAGATTTAATGTTTTTCTAACTCACTCAAACTTCACGGAAGGAACCACATCTGCTCCTTCTCCTGCCTCAAAAAAAGATCTCTTTTCAAAACCAGCCATCTTCGCGACCATCACGCCGGGAAAAACCATCAGCTTTTGGTTATACAATCCTACTGCTTCATTATAAAGCTGCCGCTCTACATTGATTCTGTTTTCTGTTCCGGCTAGCTCATCTTGCAATGCTAAAAAGTTCTCATTGCTCTTAAGTTCAGGATAATTTTCCGCAACCAGAAGTAATTTTGAAAGCGCGCCTTCCAGCTGATTAGTGGCAGCAACTTGCGCTGCAGGTGTAGGTGCAGTCTGCCATCTGCTTCGCGCTTCAGTCACTGCAAGAAAGGTTTCCTTCTCAAAATTAGTTACACCTTTCACTGTTTCGATAAGATTAGGGATCAAATCAGCTCGGCGTTGATATACACTCTGCACTTGACCCCAAGACGTGTCAACTGCAACTTGCGAACGCACTAAGCCATTGTAAGTTCCTACAAACCATAAAACTAAAAGTACCACTACTGCTAAAGGTACAGCCCATTTCCAATTTTTCGCAAACCAATTGTTATTGCTTTTCATAATTATCTATCTATGTAAATTATTTCTCTTTATATAAATTTCTATTTGCTCATTTTACCATCCACCACTTGCTCCACCACCACCGCTACGGCCTCCTCCAAAGCCACCAAAGCCACTAAAGCCGCCACTGCCACCCATAAAACCGCCGCCGCCTCCCAGATTTCCTCCTTTTATTGGCTTTCCTGTTAAAGTAAGAATAAGATTAGTGATTATGAAATTAACGCCTAAAATCCAATTTGAAAAATACCACACTGCCACACTAAATACAATCAGCATTGCTAATTTCAGGAGGATTGTTTTTGGTGATCCTAACCTAGGTTTCTTAGTGGTCGATAGAATAGAAGATTCTTTGTTGTACTTTGAATAAATCCATCCACAAAAAGCCACGTAGATACAGGTCAAAGTAACAAATAAAAGTAATGGCAGGACCATTATTCCTATTTCTTTGAACTCATTTATCTCTGCTCCTGAATCTGAATAGGCAGAAATAGCGTCCGGATCATTCTCAATTATTTTTTGTATATCCGTAACTGCTCCGTAAATTCCTGTTCCATACTCACCGACACGGAAATTATCCACAAAATTTGCTCTGCCGATCCTGCCGGCCATGGCATCAGTGATTATAGGTTCTAAACCGTAGCCTACCTCAATCCGCCATTGATGATCCTCTACCGCAACGACAATCAGCAGACCATTATTCACATCTTTCTTGCCTACCTTCCAATCATGAAAAGTTTCTACTGCAAACAAGTCAATATCACCCCCATCTAAACTAGGTACTGTAAGCACGGCAATTTCTATTGTAGTATTATGTTCGATGTCCCCTGCCAAAGCATTGATCTGCGCTTCATAATTTTCATCGATGATTTCAGCGTAATCAGAAACGTAGTTGACCGGAGTATAGGAAACAGCTGCAACTATAGGAACTAAAACCATTGAAAGAATCAGAAACAGGGCAAGGATAGGTTTATAATTCATATCCAATAACAATTATTTTCTTTATTTAAACTTATCTTCCATCGATATTTTACTAGAATCTAGTAAATAAATGCCTTAGAATTCACCTAACTTTTTCTGTTTAGCATTCTTTTCCACATTCTTATATGACTTCCAGCTTTTTCTGAACAGATGAGAATGAGTCTTGTAATATTTCTTCAGGAATTCCTGTGTCTTAGGATCGCTCATGTATCCAGAGCCAAAATCAATTCCTATTTCTTTTTTGAGATGTTCAATCTGCCTATCTCGAATAACTTTTGCCACTACGGAAGCGGCCGAGGCGGCAATATAATTTACATCTGCTTTATGTTCTACAATTAAGATTGCCTTTTCCCGCACTGCCTTGCTCAACCGAGATGCAAAATAATTTTTGTAGGCAGAAATATTTGGACTGGGGCAATCGACAATGATAGTATCTGGATCCAGTTCTGAGATCATCCTGGCAGAGGTGTCAGCTTCCAGCCAGTTCAAGTTTGAAGTGCCACCATCTACCGACAGATCAATGGCATCCGGCTCGATCATCTCGATGCGGAAGTCTTCCACCACTTCACGGATGCGTTCGAATAACTCCTCTCGCACTTCTGCGCTGAGCTGTTTACTATCTTTTACGCCCATCCATTCCAACTTCTTGAGATTTTCTTCTTTTATCGCTAGCGCTGCCATGACTAAAGGGCCGAGGACTGGACCTCTACCCGCTTCATCCATACCAACAATTATTTTTGCATTAGTTGTCATATTACATTCAAGATAGTTAACATCAAAATGTTAACATAAAAAGATTAGCATCAAATCAGTTGAATTATTATTATTACGAAATTTCTAGACCTATCTGCTCAAAATGCTTCAATAACACTTCGACCGAGCGAGGGCCAAGATTCTTGAAGCCATGAAGATATCCTTTCAAGCCTCGCCGATGTCCATTTGATTTTGCTGCTTCACATTGAGCAAAAAAGTCATCATATGTCATTATCTCTTTACTTTTCAAGGCAGTCTCAATTCTCATACCAGTGTTTTTATATCCTAAATTTTCTCCCAGTGTGCGGATAGCTTCATAATCGATGAAACTCTCTAGTTTTTCTCGTGAATTGCTTGCGCCATGATTCGCCGGAACTCCGACCTCATCAAGAATATTTTCCAGCCCAGAAAATAACAAATCTCTTTTAACACTGTCATCTGCGAATGTGGGTGTTAAATACCTTTGATCATACAACTTCAAAACTTTTTTTTTATAATCAATCATGGTTATTTTGCAGGCAGGAACTTTGTGGACATTTTCTAGTCATTTAAAATATGTATCAAAAAAATCAGCGTAGATAAGAGTTTTTCTGTCTTTAATAGCACGCTTCAAGACCGGCAGGTCTTTCCTATCCACTATTGTTTCTAAAAAGTGCGCGCTAGAAAGATCTCTGGCATGGTCAAGATTAAGCACATAATTTAGGTTTGCCTTAGAAAGGTTGGTGTTACTAAAGCTTGCATTGTAGACATTAGAATTTGCTAAGATAGCTTCATTCAGTTTTGCGCTTCCAAAATTTGCCTGAGTAAGATCAGCCTTGTTGAGATAGGCAGATGAAAGATCTGCGTCCCAGAAGTTCGCATTAATCAATGTTGCATCGGAAAAATTCGCTTTAGTTAATCTTGCTTGGGTGAAATTAGCATTTTGTAAATCTGCTGATATAAACAAACCACCAGGAAATTCGCTTCTTTCAAAGCTGGCACCTTGCGCTTTAGCATAGGAAAAATTAAGGCCACTAAAATAGCCCCGCGAGAGGTCTGCGCCAATAAAATTTAAAGGATTTTCAATGAAATCATCAGTATTGGTGTTAAAATAAGTTATCAACGAAGAATATTCATCCTTTGGCGCCCTAAATCCCTCTTCTAATTTAATTCTTCTAAAATCCCGTTCGCCAGCTAATAATTTAGTTACAAACTCTTCACCTTTCATCTGTTTTAATGGTTCTGTCATTTTATTCATCACTCTCCTTTTTTTCTTGAATAGGCTTATAATAAGAACGTTCTAAAGTCTTTCCAATATGGTAACCCACGTATGCAACTATAGACGCTCCCGCTAAATCTTCTACTTTCTTATTTTCAATAAATAAAGAAGCCGAGCCCAGACTCAAAACTCCTGCCAGAGCGCCAATCTCCATATTTTTACGGAACCAGGAAGCTTCTCTTCTGGTGTAATGAGATTCTTGATAGGGTTGTTCAATCTCATCCAAAGGTCTTTCTGCAAGAACAGGATTTTTATTATTTTCATCAATGGTCATTTTTTATCTCCTTTAACGGCAAACAATTGATTGTACATCTGCCATTTTTCGATGTACTCCCTTCCTGAGATATGAAACATCCTAGTATCAGCAAGAAGCAATCTAAAATTATCTTCTATTAAACCAATATTTCTGAAATGTTCTCGGTTTGGTTTTGATAAATCTTCTGCTACTCTGCAAAATTTATTAGAATTGTTTAAACCTACCATAATATCATTAAAATCATCTGTTAAGCCCCTTTCCAGAACAATTCCTTCAAATAATCCATAAAGATATATTTCTAAGTCCTTATTTACATTTAGATAATTTTCGTAGGCATTTTTTTTCTGAAAATAGCCAGAAAAATCTTCTATCCCATTCTGTTTGGATTTTTCAATACAATTAGGTATTTCCAGGTAATATTTCTCAAGATAATCTGGAATCATTCTCAATCACAACCCAAACGCATCAGTGAACTCGCGCATTCGTCTGAACTCAGCCAAGAATGCTAATCCTTTATCGGTGATCTTAACCATTTTCATGGGACGCTTTTTCTTCTTGACCGGCTCTTCTTCCAGAAGAACTAATTCTTTTTGTAACAATTCTTCCAGATATCCGTTCAGTAATTTATGAGATAGATTAGATTTGTACATTAAGTGGGTAGGTTTAATCCTTCCACCCTTGTTCTGGATAGCTAAAAGGATGTCAAAGACCAGTTCCAATCGTGATCGTCTAACAGCCATCTTTTTTACCTTCGCACCACAGACCGATATGTCTGTAACAGGATCAAAAACCCGATTAGCATCAACACTTCACTGACTACATAAGAGCCATTTTGCAGGAACATAAAAACTGAAAAGAGGTTCCCTACCAAAATAAACAGAAATGCGGTCATGACTTTGAGCACGCTTTTCTTCTTGGTAGTTACATAATTTTTATAGTAATTCAGCACAATCAAGCTCAATAAGACTGAGCTGGTTAGATAAAATACCACGTACTTAAAATTGCTGATGACAGAAATCAACAGCAATAGATATACAAATAATCCAATCTGGCTCACTTCATAAAATTTAGTGAGTCTCGCTCTGGATTTTTGTGAAACAAAAAATATCACTAACCAGGCTCCCAGCATAGATGCCATCTGGAAAAAGAATCCTGCCCGGTAAAAAAGAGCTGAATACCTTAACCTTGGACCGGCAGCCGAGCCTATGACCTGGGCTACTGTTTCCCTGACCGGGAAGTAATATAATACTCCGCTGGTAAAAATTTTAAAAGCTAAGCTTACTGAGACTAATAAAAAAGCTAAAGAGAAATAGGCAAACCTATTTTCCTTATTGAATCGATACACACGCCAGCTGTAGGCAGCGATAAGCAACGCTACAACTAAGCCAATGCCATCAAATAACAGATCATATCCATTAAACCATCCCGGTGTAAAAAACAATCTAAACATAAATTTTCAACTCCTCGTTCTATCCCTCAATTTACTACTAACCTGGGGTTCATTTAAAAATCTTATGGATTAACGACGTAAAACCAGAAAAAAGTCGTCATCAAGTAGAGATGAATATTTCTGGAAAAGTATTTAAGCGTGATTGTTATATTCTGATTATGGAACTTAAAGATAAAAAATGTGATTGTTCTACCAAGAATGTTCAGAAACTTACTCTGGAAGGAATTGAGGAATTATTGAAAGAAGTCAAAGATTGGAAAGTTGTCAATGGTCATCGTCTCACTAAAGAATACAAATTCAAAGATTACCTGAGCGGAGTGCAATTCGTAAACCAGCTTGCCACCATCGCAGAAGAACAAAACCATCATCCAGAGATATATTTAGGTTGGAGAAAGGTGAAGGTAGAAATCTACACTCATGCTGTAAAAGGATTAAGTGATAATGATTTCATTTTAGCTGCGAAGTATGATGCCCTACAGAAATAGATTTAATTTATTCTTTTCTAACCGTTTTTTCCAATTTACTCAAATCAGAAGCGCTATAAAATCCTGCATGCAGCAGATGACACGGTTTGTCGGGATGAGGATTGCTACTCATTTGCAGAGCATATTCTTCTTCGTCACTAATTTCGTATCCCAGCGCTTCAGATAAACGCACAGCAGCCTGCCTAGCACAAAAATAATCTGACTTAGCAGCCCACGCTTGCTGAAAATAACCTAGAGCCCGATGCATATTATCTCCATAATCAGAATCTCCAATTCCTGCGAAATGAGTTCCGTGTAAAGATTGAAGGCCTTTCAAAAAGTAGATTGAGGCATTCTTATTTTCTCTTTCAACAAAAGAGCCGTCTTCTTGAGGTACATTCTCAAAAGCATAAAAGCGAAAACAACTGCCGGAGATAAAATTTCCTGGTGCATAAGGCAAGAGACTTCCTACATCAAGCCGCGAAAGCTCACCACCAGAAGGTTCACTATAAATCGGCAATCTTCGTTTTCCGTCAGACATACTGAGAAAAATAAAGACCTGTCTTATAAATCTTCTCCTAGAAAATATCTATTCCAGCGGCACTCCGCTCCACAGCGTCCAATCTTCTGACGGCGAATAGCCACCAAAGACAAAGTATGGCGGATGTCCTACCCCAAGATAACCTTCGCCCAGACTTCCCCAAGCTCGTCCACGCATTCCCGCTCCTACGCCATATACAGGGCTGTCAAATAATTTCCAGGTTTTCATGACACTACTGAATCCTGAAACATCAGTAGTCCAATCTGCACCTGGCTCGACAATCAACTCGCCTTTGTAACCATTATCTTTCATAGCTTTAACCATTTCTTTAATCGGAGCATTCCCTTCACCGGGAGCCAGATGATCATCATGATAACCAAAATTATCATCTAAATGTACGTGGCCAATAACATTTCTCTTCACCATTTCTCCCATCTTTCTAATTACCCACTGATCAAAATCTTTATCATTTTGCTCGATATTCTTTTTATTATCGCCGACCCAATACTTTCGCCACATATTTACGTGTCCGGTATCAAGAGTTGCCGTGATATGCTGCTGCGCTTTTTCATGCGCTTCCTTTTGTGACATCCTATATTTCTCTTGCAATAACTGCTCCATCTTCTTTCTGCTTTCCAACACTAATTTCATCAATTCATCTGGATGCGCGCCGTAACTTTCCGGAAATAAGTTTTCCATGGCGATGGTGATCGGTTTCTTTAATTGCCCGGCGCGCTGCATTTTATCTGACTGGCGCATCGCGCTGATCCCTGCCTGAGCATAAGAATCATACGCTTCCTCCAGCGCATAAGTTTCTGCGCTTTGGATGTGTTTGATAGTTTCCATCTGTTCTGCAGCTTGGGCGAACTGGCTGGCTGCACTTTCTTGAGCTTGTTTGATATTGCTCTCTTCGTACGACAATTGCTGCTTGATAATTTCAGAAGGAAATTTTGCGTCTGCAGGAACTAAACCACCTGCAAGACCTTGTACTTGCTGTTTCAATTTCCACTGCTCTTCAGGATCTGTTTCTTCTTTTATTTTTTCATAATACACCAGAGCCTTACGTAATTTCTTGACGTTTTCAACATGCTCATCAAAATTGCGGCTGTAATTATACGCCCAACCTTTAGCATTGCCGATCTGTGTCTCCAGTGCGGCAACGACGTACGCTTCTTCGGGCCGAATTCTGATTTTTTCATCTGGATCAGTAATATCATCCCGCAGGAATCTTCCCCACATTGATTTCTTCTCTATCTCAGTTTTTTCTTTGGGGCTGGCTTTCTTCCAATTCTGCCATTCTTCTCGCGCTTCAATCTCCATCTCTTTAGCCTGCTTTCCTATTTCTTCCCAATCATATTGTTTAACCTCAAACTCCTGCTTCTCTTTATTAAAAACAGGAACTCTTTCACTTCGCTGCACTTTGTTTCCTAAATAATCAATGTACACCATTTCTCCTTCTTTTGCTCTCTTTTTTACTCCTTTTTCCTCAAACTCCTCGCCGGCTTTAGCGGTCAACCACACCGGCTTTGAAACAGCTTTATTCTTATGAGCTTCCACAATCAGATTACCTAATCTTCGATCAACCACACCAAAAGTTTCTTGTTCTTTTTCCTTTTCGTGCATCCTGAATTTCCCTGCATCTTCTCCTTCCTGATTCCAATCTGCTCCGCTGACTGGGCGATGAAATTCTCCAGTATGCACGACTACCGGACCGCCCTTAGCGACATCACCGGCAAATTCTAGAGCTCTGCGTATCTCTTGCAAGGCCATCTCTTTTGCTGATTTAGAAAAATTCCCTCGTTGATCCGCTCCCGCTAATCCCTGGATGCCGAACGAAGCGTGGGTGGTAAAATTGACTTCATTAGCTCTTCCTATCTCTTCCAAGGCTTTTCGCTGCATCTTACCATAATATTCCGGTGTCTGTGACTGCCCGGTTCCTTTCCCGCTTCCGGTAAAACCTATCTCTAAAGTCTTCATACCGGCGCGAAGTTTTGCTCCGACTGCCTGAACGTTAGGTACTGGACCTAAAGCCAGACTCATTCCGAAATCCTTGATTCCTATGCCGACATCATTAGTGGAATTGTTAGAAGGGCTGGCCTGGCTATGATCATGAGCATGGGCTTGATGGCCGTATTCCCTATCCATAGGCATATGATAGCCTGATCCAAATTCAACCATGGAGCTGGAATAATTTTAAAGTATATAAGATTTATCGCCAATAAAAGAAAGGAAAAAAGAAAAGGAAAACATTAGAGAAGTTTGAAAAAAAGTAATTTTAATGAATATTCATTTTGTTTCATGTCAAAATTACGACTATTTCAAATTCTCTTTGGAACTTTGCAAGTAAATAATCTAATTTTGCAAAGTTCTCATTAATTCTTATACATCTCATTCATCTTCTTTCCCTTATACGATCCCATCATGGAAGCGCTCAAGTGCTGGGTTATGCTTGCTGCTCGGGCTGCTTGTTCACTGAAAGAATATATCCCTTGCTCTTCATCTTCAAATTTTTGCTGCACAGCAGAACTTAAATATTCAACCTGCTTCTGTTCTAAAGTGCTTAAATATCCTTTATCCTCCACCGCCTTATATATATCTTTGATTTCCTTATAGATTTCTCCCATCGGTTTGTGGCTGAGCTGCTCAACATACTGCGAACCTTGTACTTCTGCAGGAAGAGGCTGAGTATTACGGGCAATCTCTTCCAGATCAACTTCCTTACTCTGTTTTTGTTCAGATAATTTTTCTTGATTATGCTCTTCAGCTAATTCCAGATCATCCTTTTCAAGGCCTTCCTTTTCAGAACTTCCCTTGATTTCCTTTTTGTCTTCACTATCCTTAGGATCTGCTTTCTGATCTAGTTTTTTTTTCTTTGAATTAGGTTCACCACGCACTTTCTTATGCGCCTCTTCTATTTCCTGTTCGGAATTCTTCTTTGACATAAAGTGCATAAAATTAGAATACTATAAAAGTTATTCTATCAAAAATATCAAGAGATTTACCACGCTGCCATGCGATGCGCTTTCTTGAACAGATGAAAGGCATTGAAAGTATGGAAAACTGCAGGTCCAGCCATACCTTTTAATTCTTCTTTTTCTTTATCCTGCTGCAGTTTCCACTGCTTCGCAGAAAGGCTCAGCCCCTTTACATTTTTTGGAGTATAAAAATCGCCAAAGAACTTCTCCGCAAAACTTTTATTCTGCTTTGCTTTCTTTTCTTCTTTTTTTTCCACCGCAGCGGTTCCTTTCGCTTCTTCTAAATACCTGAATAACTCATCGCCTAAAGATTCCATCGCTTGCTGCACTGAAGTAGAGACATCACCGAGTAACTCAAAAAGCTCCTTTTGTTTTAGTTCCTTATATTTCTGCAGTTGATCATCCGTCCAGGCATAAGCACGAAAAGTGACCACCATTCTGCCAATATGCACCGGTCCGCGCTGATATCCTTCCTGCTGCACCTTCAATTCTGCCCTGGTACGATAATTGAATGTAACTAAAACACAAGAATTCACTCCTTTTTCTTTTTCAACAATTTTTCCATTTTCTTCCGTAGGAAATTTACCTATTGATTTTCGCCGTCGAGCCATTATCTCAATATCCAGCAAACTTCCTTCGAAGGCAGATACTAATTCTGCAGAAGTCAGGCTTTTCTCTTTCATGCTCAAGGCTCGGGCATGGCGAAGATATGGCTTAACCCAGGTAAGATACATCTTGATGATGTCAAAATGCTGCTGTAGATATTTCAGTTGAAATTTTTTCCTATTTTCATGTTCTTGGTGCGTACGTTTTTTCCATTCCATATATTGTCCAAGATGCCGCTGCAAAACTCTTCGTACATTCTTATTAAAATTCTCTTTCAACGATTCAAGGTGTCGGTTCAATTCATTATCATCCTTGAATGGCGGCGCATCAAAAAATAAATCCGGCAAAGTGATGAATTCAAGTTCTCGGGCCATCCCATAGACAGAAGCGGCGCTCTTCCCCCCACCCTGAACGAGATCGACAAACAATCCTTTCATGGTGATTTCTGCAGTCTTGCTCCGTTGCTCAAGCGGTTTCTTCAATTCATCATCAATCGCTCGGTAATATCCTAATCTCTCATCAATGATCCGCAATTCACGCACCATCTGAAATAATTCTTTGACCATTTTTCCCATAGTGGCTAAGAACTGTGAAATCCTATCCTGCTGCGCTCCCAACCGCTGCTGGGTCACTCCAAAAAAAGCAGAATTTTCTGCGGCGGCAAAAGAATCTTCAATCTTTTCTATGATTGGAAAACCATCTTTAAAATAATCCAAGAGCCAGAAATAAGGTTCTTCTAGACTTAAATCATAAATTTCCCATAATAGGCGGCAGTTACGTAACGATTTAGGAAAACCAGTCTTTTGATACTCTCCAGCAATTATCTCTGCTTCTTCTTCTTCAAAGCCGTGTTCTTTTAGAAGCTTTGATCGATAGGCTGGATCGTTCGTGTACGCCGGATCATTGGAAAGAAGCTCTACTGCCATCACATCACCAGTTTAATCGTCCCCACTATCACTTCCACTGCTTCCTGAACTACTCCCCCCATCAGAGCCACCACTGCCTGAACTTCCACTTGAACCAGAATTGCCAGAGCTATCACCTGATCCAGACGATTCGCTAGAACCACCATTGGAATCTGAATCATCTGAATCGCCATCCGAATCGCTATCAGAATCATCATCATCTCCGTCTTCTGAACTGCCGGACTTACTGTCTTTTACAGCGCTACCGATAAGATTCTTCTTACCGCTTTTGTCGTCGTCTTCATTTTGATCATCTTTATCATTTACATCCCCCTCATCTTTATCGTCTACTTCTCCATCATCGTTATCATCCAGCTCTTCTTCAAAAGTCACCAATTTCAACACTTCTTCAGCAGAAATCCCTAAACGTAATGCAATTTCCTGCACTATTTTCTCGCGATCCGTTTCTTGGAGAACAAATTTCATTTTGTCCCCATCTATTTTTACTTCTACTTCAGCCTCGCCGTCTTCAATCTCTACTTCAAGCTCAATCTCTTTTTCTTCCTGTCTTTCGTCTACTTTCTCTTCTTTTACTTGCCATAATGCCTCAACTTTTTCTTCGGTCAATTGAGTCTTCTCTACGAGAGCATCAAGTATGACCGTTTCCTCATCAGAATCCAGCACAAACCTCAATTTTACTTCTACTTCCGACAAGCCTTTTTCAATCTTTACCTTGACTGTTAGTTTCTCATCTTGATTTTCAGCTTCCCCAGCTTCTTCGGTCTCAATTTTTAGTAAAAGAACGGCTTCTTCAGCACTTAAGCTAAATTTTTCCAGAATTTCTGAAAGCAAGGCTTCTTCATCCGTAGTTTCAGTTTCAAATTTCAGCTCCATTTTTACCACAGTTCTTCCATCTACAATTTCGGCTCGTACCTTTACTTTCTCTTCTAGAAGACCTTTCTTAATTTCTAATAACCCGATTTCTTGTTCAATTTCTTCATCGCTCTTTCCTGTTTTTGTTTTAATCTTTAATTTAGTCTCATCTTTCTTATTTTCAATTTCAATCTTAACATTTTCAGCACTTCCACCTAACGAAGCCAAAAAATTATCCAAGGCAGCCTGTTGTTCAGGAGTGAGTACTCCTTCAATTTTTATTTTAACCTTCAGCTTGGTCTGCAATTCGGAGATTTCTTCTTGATGTTCTTGTAATTCTTTTTCCAGTTCAAGCTCTGTTTCCAGTAATTCCTCTGGATTTTCTTCTTCTAACGATTTGATATTTTCTTTAACCTTAAAAAGAATTTTGCTATGCGCACTTTGCGCTTTTTCCAAAGCAGGAAGATTCTTCTCTTCTGCCATGGCCTTAACTTCCAAGAGCCGTTCCCGGGCTATCTCTAAGCCTTTCACTGCTTTTGCTTCAGGATTCGCAGCAAGAAGTAAAGAAATCTGCTCTAATGCCGTATCCACTCCCCACATAAAAGAATCAGGAGTAATTCCAGGATCTTGTGAACTCTTTTCCTGAGCCAGGACAAAAGGCAACAATACTAAAAGCACCAAAAACGTAAAATATCTCTTCATCACAAACACCTCAATTTATTAAATTTATAATAATTAATTTATAATTAAACTTAATGCATTTCAATTTATAAATTTACCGATGATATTTAACCATCGAATTTAAAACAAAAATGCTCCAAAATTAGCAAAGGCCTGGAAAACCATACCCCCGCTTAAACTATTGGTGATTAGCACTAAAACTAACAATAAAATCCGCCCAATACAGATAAAGACTTCCCGGCTGACAAAATACTCTGCCACCTGCCCTTTAGCTTTATCGTACTCCAAAGCGCCGAGGGGAGCCTCTCGTACGGCGTTAGTTAAAGAAAAAAGAATGGAAACAGCAAATATCTGAGCAACAGTGGTAACCATGGCCTGACCTACTAAGACTATGGAATTGGCAAACGTGCTCCAGCGGATAATTTTTCTCCTGTAGATATAGCCATTGCTGTCACTATATTTTCCTATCGCCCAGAACAAGACCCCGCTGCTAAGCGACATTAAAGAACCGACTAAACCCATAGAGATGTAACTGCCAAGAATAAAAAAAATCAACAATGGCCAGACTACTCCTTCTGCAATTACATTGGTCCCTTTAGAAATAAAAAAAAGAGAATCTTTCCAGTTTTTCTTATCAAACATCGACTTTACTGAAAAATGATAATGTTCATATTGCTCCTTACTCAAAAAAAGAAAAATGGCTGAGCCTAACAGCAGCAGCACAGTTATCATAAACAGAACCTTGAATCCAAAAAAGGTGATGACAAAACCGCCAATCAAAGGCCCAAGAATTGCGCCCATCACCATTGCGCCGGCACGGATGCCTACTTCTTCAGCACGATGCCGTGGATGCGAGACATGATAAAATACTAAATGCATCCCCATCCAATGAAAGGCCTGTGAAGCACCCAAAAAAGAGCTTGCAGAAAGAAGCAGGATTGGTGTGGAAGGAAGAAAATGCAACGCGGCAATAAAAAATAAATAGAATGGGCCAGCCAGAAGCATGCTATGCTTCAAGCCAAAGCGAGAAGCGAAAGCTGCTGCGATAGGCGTGCATAATGCGAAGATAACTGAATAAAATATAAAAAACAATAAAGTCTGATTCAACGAAAAGCCACGGTTTTGAAATAGATACAATGGGACAAAAATAGCTAAGAGCGAGATAGAAAAACTTCGCAAAGCAGCGGAAAAATACACTTGCGTCAACTCTTTTTTAGGAAAAAATCTCCACCAAAAATGGTGATGGTTTATCATTTACCCATTAAATTTATAAAAGAATATAAGTCTTTCTCACCTGATGGGCTCATGGTCTAGCGGCTATCTCTAAAAGAGACTGCAGATGATATCTCGTTGACGTAAACGTAAAGTGTTGAAAAATGCTTGCGTTTTCTGTATCGAGAGGATCCCCGGTTCGAATACAAGTGTCACGCCACTTGAGAGGCGGAGCGACTGCGCTCATTGCATTCGCTTAGTCACTTAGACTAATCGTGACAATTGGTGAAAGTCCGGGTGGGCCCATTTCTTTCTTCAAATCCTCTTTCTCTCCATAAAAAATATAAAGCCATTCCCATTCATGATTGAGATGATAAACCAACCTGTGGAGCAGCCTATTTATGCCGTCTACGAGAATAAACGAAGAGCTCTCATCCCTAAGACTATTTCATTGCTCTTCCTAGCTTTCATTTTTTATGTAGGTGTGCTGATAAATATTTCTCTGCTAGAACTAGATGCTACTCAAGAGACCAGCCTGAAGACTGGAGCATTACTTGTTCTTGCATTTCTTATCATTGCCGGAACAGTTTTAACCTTCAAAAAATCACAACAGCCATACTTATTTTATAGAAATAAAATCACTCACGGAAAAGAGAATATCTACTATGTAAATATTGATAACACTTCCCAGCAGATCAATTTTCTTGATAAAAAGTTCAAAACGTATTCAATTCAGCTGGGGAAAAAATTCTTGCTCAACCATATTCCAGAAAGCATCCCGTTAAGCAATTACCTTCAACAACTCGTTGATTTTGCTCGAAAAAACAGTCATCAATAAGCAGGAGAACTTTTTCCAGAAAAGATGGATTGTATACAGTTCTATGCCTTTTTTCTCTGAACCAGATATACTTTCATCACTTCTACCGTCAACGACAGTACGAGCGGACCAATAATTACTCCCAGCGGACCAATCAAAAGGATTCCTCCAAAAATACCCAACATAATTATGGCAATATGAACTTTAGCTTTCTCTCCAATAATTTTTGGTCGGAGGATGTTATCCACGCTTCCTACAAAAATAAAAGAATATACTAACAAGCCAACTCCTTTCAGGATTAAAGAAGTTGAATCCTGAAAAACTCCGTCCAGAATTAAAATAACTGAAGCTGGAACCCAGATAACTCCTGTTCCGATGGCTGGAATTAAAGCAAAAAAAGCCATCAGTACCCCCCAAAATAAAGGTGAAGTTACGCCAAAAAGGAAAAAGCCAAGGGCACCAAAAATTCCCTGAATCAACGCAATCAGTAAAAAGCCATAAACTATGCCATGCACTATCTCTCTTACTCTTTCAAGTATTAGGACATAATTCTTCTGCTGAAGCTGTAAATAATTATGCAATCGCTTCAATAAATTCTCCCCATCCTTCAAAAAATAGAACAAGGTAAAGAAAACCACAAACAAATTAATCGCTAATCGAGGGATATTGACTAAGAAGGCAGAACCTTTTCCTATCACAGCATTAGTAGTTGCTCTGGTAATCTCCTTCAGCTGCGAACTAAACCATTCGCTTTGGCTGAAATCAGAGATTGCTGTACACAATTCTGTGGTGCAATTATTGAATAGGCCTACTGCCAACTTCTGTTTGACCAGCAGGTAGATGACATACGATTCTTGTATCAGGACTTTAATCAACAATCCTGCTGGGATAATTACAATAAGTAAGACTAGAAAACAGATTAGGAATGAAGAGACCGTAGGCTTTCCTGTTTTTTTCAACGTAAATTTATAGAATGGATAGAATGCATAAGCCAGCAAGGCACCGACAAAAATAGCTAGTAAAAGAGGTTTAAGGATAAAAAAAGATAGCACTACCAAAAGTACAAATAAAATTATAGGGACATAACTTCTGTATTTAACGATACTTCCACCTCTTTGAAAGATAGTAAAATTTTGTTGCTTATAAAATCTGCTTTTTTCCGTCGTGGAAAATTAGAAAGAATAGTAAGAAATTATTTTTAGTAATCTAAATTTTTTAGAAGATATGAAAAGAAAAAAAGAAAAAAAAAGCTGTTAGGCTTATTCAGTTGCTGGAGCTGCGGAAGGTTTGCTCAACTTAGCGTCTGCGTAAGTCGTACCTTCTACAACCAATTCCTTACCGGAAAGTTCGCTTGCTCTGTTAGCAATGACTTTTCCAGCTAGTCTGGTGTCAGCGCCGCTGTAACCTGCTACAAGCATAGCTACGTTTCCGTTAGCATGCTCGAACAATTTAACGCGTGCTTTGCCAGGGGTAAATCCTTCCGTACAATCAGATGGATTTCCAAGCAATTCAGCTGCAACTGTGTTGACACAAGGTCCGCCGACAACCACTAAGTTCTGAGCTTTAGCGTCAGCAACTTCGCTGTCTAGCTTGGTAGCATCAACAAAGGTCACAGCCTTCATGTCTCCGCCAGCTTTACTGCTGGAGGAAGTTGCGCCTGAAGTCACATATACTAATGGACCTCTCAAAGCTTGTGGCCATTGGATGGTTAACGAGTCTGCTGAAGTTCCGCCGCCGCTAGGTGAAGTTCGCTGCACCCATGCTCCGTTGGCTGAATAACCGTAGGAGTTGTCATCATCGCCGTCAGGCGAGACAAGAGAAATTCCTACTGCATTACTCAAGTCTAACTCACTACTTGCTGCAGTGATGTTAAACCCTATTATTTGATAGGGGGCAGTACTTGAGATAGTTCCTTTTATGTCATCAATCCTGTCACCATCAATCAAGCTAACGTTAAACCTAAGGTCAACTTCTGAGTTTGAAGTTTCATCAACAAACCAAATCTGTCCTCCTCCTCGCGTCACAACGTAATCACTTGTACCGTTTTGAACCCCATTATTTCCAAATGTTGCTGCTTGTCCTGACGTAACAGTAATGTTCCAGTCATCGTTACTGACACCTCCTGCGCCGACACCGCCACCATTACCGCCTTCTAAACCATTTGATGCGTTAGCGATGTTGTACGTTTTTCCGCCTAACTTCAAGGTAGCAGTTGCACCGTTAACTCCAGCGCCAAAGGTTACTGGTCTTTCCACAGTCTCACCGGTTGCCAAGACTTTAAACTTAATCTTTGGATCAGCAACTGCGCCGTCGTCAGCTCCTTTATACTGAACCACATGCGATATGGAATCTTTATCCGTATCGTCGTTCAAGATAAAGTAGCCCTCATCACCTATGGAAGTCTTGTTCAGGTACAACTTGTCATCCTTAGCTCCAAAGCGTACACCGGAAGCAGCTGAAGCATAGGCCAAAGGAAACTCTATCTTCTGGCCTGCAACGTTGGTAAACGTTACCCAGTATTCTTTTTCACCTGATTTGTCCTTCACGGAAATCTCATCTGTTACTACGTTTGGATCCAACCCTTCATAACGGACGTCCCAGTTCTGAGAGAATAATAAGTCTTTCTCAATAAGTTCTGCTTGTCCTAACAAAGTTTCACCAGGAGCGACGAAATAATCTTCCTGCGCCGTCATGTTAATCATGATGGTATCTATATCCAACTCACCATCAGCTGAAGTTGTAGGTACCGTAAGCAAGGTCCCCCGGATGATGACTGCTGCTCCGTCAATGGTCTCATCATTGACTTTTAATTCATCTGATGAAGCAGAGGTGTTAATTGAATCATCTTCCAATTCAAGTTTGTCTGCTCCCAAGAAGAATTCAGCCTGGTGTACTCCCCCTGCGTAATCCTGGTACAAAACTTCGCTTAAACCTATTACAGTTCCATCGGAAAGAGTTTCTGTATCTCCTTCAGCCATTAAAGGAGTAGTTTCTCCATTAATAGTGAACTTAGCCTTGTTAGCGTTGTTAGTAAAAAGCAAGTTCACATCATATTCTTTACCTTTAACTGTGTATGATTTGCTTTCTCCTTCTAGTAAGGTATCCTTCTCAGAACCTGACATCATGGTCAAGGTGACTTTTCCTGTAACACCTGTTGTTCCTCTTGCCTTTACGATGTTGTAAGTCTTACCTAAGAAAGTCAAAGTCTTATCTTCGAAGTCGTCTAACTTATTGTTGTCATTTACGTCGATGTCTGACTTAGCGGCAGTAGTGAAATCCATGACATACCGTGCAAACTGCGCGCCGTCAGCAATCTTCACGAAGTCTGAAGTTACATCATCATCATCTTCTTCATACGTAGTGTTGATAGAAGTTCTATCAAAGTGCAAGAACTGTTCATACTTGAATGTTCCCTTAGAGCTAGTCAATTCGCCGTCAGCCAAAGCAGCAAGGTCGTCGTCGTCAAGGAAATCTACTACTCCTCCGGTTGCCGGACCGATGGTTTCACCAAATTCTAATTCATCAGTTCCGCTCTTAACCTTCCAAGCATCTCCTGAAACAGCGACACTTGATGTTGCAGCTCCTCCTGCATATTTCATACTTGCAGCAATATCTGTCATTGCTAGATTGTCTACTGATGCAGCATTTTCTCCTACAACCAATAAACCATTAAATACACCGTCAGATACGAACATATTTGGATAATTGTTCAGATCTGCAGCCATTGCACCCATTACTGTTGCTCCAAGCATAGTTGCGCCTGCTCCAACAGCAAGAATACGTTTTGCTATATTTTTTACTTCCATTTAAACACACCTCCGTGTTTTGAATATGTTGTTTTTTTCCACTTCTTCCTCAATTACTTGTTTGGACCATCATAGCGAGTTCCGAACCGCAAACCAGTGAAGGTTCGCTTGTTTCGATCCTACAATAGACCAAAGCATCACTCCCTATTTGTGAGATAGAGCGCTTGAGGTAGTTGCTTATTGTACCTTCAATACCAAAAAAATGTTTATAAGTCTTTCGTAAAAATAAGGGCATGAAAAATAGACTATTTCCCAATAGGTAGCTAAAACCTGAAATTTTTAACTTATAGCCAGTCATCATTTGTAAATGATAAAACATAGTTCTGGAACTTAGTTCGTGTAAATGGGTCTTTTCTTGCATCTTGAAATCAAATTGGCACTAAAGAATTATAAAGACCATCTTCCGAAGAATATAGATGAAAATAAATGATTTATCCTTGCCTGAACCTTTCAAAAAACAATACAGTAAATTTCCCAATCTAACCCCTATCCAAGAAAAAGCAGTGACCGCCGGCTTACTAGAAGGAAAATCACTGCTGGCCTGTGCCCCTACCGCTTCTGGTAAGACTTTAATCGCCACCATGGCCATATATAATATACTTGGCAAGGGCAAAGCTATCTATCTAGTACCGCTCAAAGCCTTGGGAACAGAAAAATACAAAGAATACCTCAATGTTTTCAAAGACTCTGCGTACAAAGTAGGATTGTCTACGGGAGATGTTGATTCTGAATCTGACTATCTGGCTAAATATGATGTATTAATACTTACCACTGAGAAGCTGGATTCTCTTTTGCGACATAAAGTAGGTTGGCTTTCCGAAGTGAAAGTGGTCATTGTCGATGAGATCCATTTGCTCAACGACACTTCCCGAGGTCCTACTTTAGAAATCATCCTTACTCTGCTCAAGAATCTGATTAAGCCCCAGATTATCGGTTTGTCTGCCACTATCGGCAATCCAAAAGAATTAGCAGAATGGCTGGAAGCGACCTTAGTCATCGATGAATGGCGTCCGGTAGAATTAAAGAAAGGGATTTATGCCGAAGGGAAAGTTGAATATTATTAGAAGAATAAAAATGAGAAGTTAATTTTCTCTCACTTGCTGAAAAGATAAATCACGTCTGACCCATAAGGATTAACTACTGGATGTTTAGGCTGACCAGATGTATTACACATAGTTCTTTCCAGAACAGCATATTCATCGTGTCCTGCCAATACCTTATAGGTATGAACAGCTCTGTTTGGATGTAAAACTGTTTTATGAACATCCCATCCCTTTAATGCTTCAAATACTGATTTTAAAGTTTCACAATCTTCAAGTAAATCCACCAGTTGTTTAGTTTCTTTCATTTTAATTCTCCCCTCAGAAAATCATTATAATAATTTAAATCAAACCTATTTTAAAAATCTTTACCCAAGAATTCCTCACTTCAACAATCCCAATATCTCTTCAAATTCTTTCGCATCATACTTCTCTTTATACTTCGCAGCCGCTTCTCGTAAGTCTTTCAACGAAAAGGTAAATCCTTTCTTCACCAAGGTAGGCTGATGCTTGCCCACAAAATCAGCAAACTGAGTGACGTTGTGCGGCTTTTCAGTTTCATAGCAGCGCTCAAAGTCAATCAAGGTCGCATTCAAATTAATATCTACAATGATATGTTTCAAAGGATGATGCATCTCTTCCTTGTTTACATTTAGTTTATCCATCACATAACATTGTTGGAAGACCACTTTCAAAACCTTTTGCATATCATCCTTCGATGCTTTCGGCAGCCACTCTTCAATATATTCTCCTTCCACGAACTCATAGGCGACGTACTCTTCTCCGGAAAATAACATTCTTGGACCGATTGCGCGTTCATTGAGAGCTTTCAGCCAGAAAACTTCGCTGGCGATGGCATCAGCTGATTTACTTTCTTTTTTCTTCACTTTAATAGCAACAATAATGGTCCTGCGTTTCACCGGGACCTGTTTCTTTATCAATTGATTCTGATCAGACTGCGCCGTATAAATGATTCCGCGCTTTCCTTCCGCGAAATAATGGACATTGCGTAATAGTTTTCCTTCTAGCTGTCGCAACAGCGGTGTTTTGGTTATTTTGTAAACATACAAAGTTTCAAAGGCAATCTTTTCCTCACCTAATTCTTCCCACTGCAGCAAATTATGCTCCAGAATCTCTTCAATCTTTTGTTTGTTGGTCAACGAAGAAAACAAAAATAATACCGTTCCTTCTGGAAACATATGGCTGGAAACACTTTTGAAAAATCGTTCCGAAATTTCCCAGCCCTTTTTACCACCATACAAGGCCGAATCTTCGATACCTTTATCCTGCGGCAGATAGGGCGGATTAAAGATAACCACATTAAAAGAGCCTTCGGCCTGATTAAATAAATCTCCTTGCAAAACTTTTATCTTGCGCAATTTGCGCTTTTCAATCTCCCGCTTTAGAGCTTCAACCGCATTTAGATTAATGTCGACCGCGACCGCTTCCCGCACGCTGGGCACTTCTATTGCGGTCAAAGCCTGAATTCCAGAACCAGTACCTATGTCTAAAACTCTTCCCGTAGCATAACGACGGACATATTTCTGCAATAAATACGAATCTTCCGCTGGCTGATAGATATCCATATTTATTGAAAAAAGTATTGTTTTAGATAAATGTTGCTCTTTGAACCCAAAAAGTTAATAAATAAACGTGCAGCACAGACACAAGTTGGGCTCGTGGTCTAGCGGCTATGATGCTGCCCTTACAAGGCGGATGTCGCCGGTTCGAATACAAGTGTCACGCCACAAGAAAACTGAAGAAATATCAGTTTTCTGTGCAGAAATGCGATAGTTTTCGCATTTCTTGCACTTGAGAGGCGGAGCGACTGCGCTCACAAGAAAACTGACAACGATCAGTTTTCTGTGCAGAAATGTGATAGTTTTCACATTTCTTGCATTGCATTCGCTTAGTCACTTAAAATAATCGTGACAATTGATGAAAGTCCGGCCGGGCCCACTTTTTTAATCAAAAATTCCTTTTTGCAAAGTCCTCTAAGATTTCTCAGAATTATCTTTCTCTTCCCCTATGTTAGTCTTACCATTATCGTCCTTATCAGAAGCTTTCTCGGAAACCTTCTCATCTTTGGTCTCTTGTTCCTTTCTGGTCTTAGAAGTAAACTTCTCTTTCACATCCCCACCTATTTTCTGTGCTCCCTTCGATACTTTCACTGCCACTCCACCCAATGTTCCTACCGCCGCGATAATGGAAGTGATGGCGATGGCATTATCTTTCAGCCATATCAATGGAGTCTGTTTTGGTTTTGTTGCGTCTTCCAGACGATGGACAATATCTTCAATTACTGGACCAGCTAGATCAACATTCACCTTCGCATCTTCCAGATGATTAGTGAGCATCTGCTGCTGAGCATCCTGCAGCTGCTTCTTGGTAGATTTGATATTTTCAAATACTTCCGCTACTAAATAATTTTCTGCTTTTTTTTCATAATACAGGTCTTCCTGCTCCTGTAATTTCTTTTTTAATTCCGCAAGCTTTAGTTCCAACTCTTCTTTATTCACTTTTACCTGCTCTGCAACTGTAAATGTAATCGGAAATATTTTTTCATCAATCTTGACTGAAGCGCTGAGCTGGCCTTCCTTAAGTACATTTATTTTTACTGTAAGAGAATCCTGCTCTCCTGTTTTAAGACGAGAAATGGTAGTGGAACTCAAATATTGTATTCCCTCTCCGATAACTTTTCCTGAAATATCTCTGATTGTATCTGGCCCTTCATTTGCCACCATAAACGTCACTTGGTTTTCTTTCAGCTGCAAAGAAGTTGGAAAATAAGAAGTGATATTTATCTTTGAATCGTAAGAACTGATTGTGATAGGAATCTGTTTGGTAACTTCCATTCCGTAAAAAGATGAAGCAGGGTCACTAACTTTTAGCATAACCAGCGTATCACCCACATTCTCAAAAGTATGACTGGGGTTCTGCTCAACAGTATCAACAACCCCATCGTTATTAAAATCCCATGCAAACATAAAAGGAGTATTTTTATCCGGAAATTCTGAAACACTTGCGGTAAACTTAACAATCAATGGAGCTATCCCAGAAGTGGGAGCAGCAATAACAGAAACAGTAAAAGGATCATTCACAGTTATAGTAGTAGAAACAACGGTGCTGCCGCTGGTAGTGGTCACATTAGCAGTGGCAGTATACTTTCCTACACCATAGGTATGTTTTGGTGAAAGTTCGGTGCTGTCTTCCATACCATCACTATCAAAATCCCAGGAGACTGAAGCCATTTCCTCCGAAGAGACCAAATCAAAAGATACTTCCAGTGGAGCTTTGCCGGAAGAAGGGACAGCATTGAGAGATAACGTTTCCTCTGCCAGGACAGAAGAAACCGCCGTGACCAATAACAACATCATTAAAACACATTTAACCAGCAATTCACTCATTTTCTTCACCGATTAAAGGGCTAGATGTCTCCTTTTTAAAGATTATTATTTACTAGAAGTAGTATCGGAGATTAATATTAATTTAGTATATTAGTATAAAACAAAATAAAACATTTTTAAACCACTAAAAAATACCTCTCTCCATGCAGCAAAAATTAATGGATTTGCTTTTGGACCAGGATGAGCTAAGTTGGAAAAAGATCATTTACGACTTAGTAGAAAGCGAGCAGATGGATCCTTGGGATATAGATGTTTCTCTTTTATCACAAAAATTCATTCAGATTATCAAGGCCATGCAAGAGCATGAGTTCACCATTCCTGGAAAAGTTGTCCTCGCCGCCGCCATTTTATTGAAAATCAAAGCCACCTACTTGATAGAGAATGACATTTTTAATTTAGATAAGCTCATCAACCAGACTGAAGAGATTCCCGAAGATGAGCTCTTTGAAGAGATGGGTCAGCAGATGCGTAATTCAGACTCTGCCCATCCGCAACTTATCCCTCGAAATCCCCAGCCCAGAAATAGAAAAGTATCTGTGCACGATCTGGTGGATGCTTTGCAGAGAGCTTTAGCTACCAAGAAAAGAATTCTCGCCCAGCAAAGACCAACACCTTACCCACACCGACCGCATAGAAAAATAGACATTCTTGATGTGATCAGAGATGTGTATCATAAGATTAATTATTACTCAAATAAAGACAAAAATACTAAAATTACCTACACTCGCCTTCTACCGCCTAAAGCAGGAAAACAGGAAAAAGTTTACACTTTTATGCCCTTGCTGCATCTAGAAAACGAACAGAAGATCGAGATGGAACAGAAAGGACATTTTGATGAGATTGTGATAAGCCTTACTAAAAGTCAGAAAGTGAAGAAGGAAGCGGTTTAAAACCAGTGAAAAATCTGAACAAAAAGATTATAAATCTCTCTTCTGTCCAAAAAAAATGGCTGACTACATTGAATTCTTCACTCCTAATTTTATTGACAACTCTACCAACGCTAAATATAGAAAGAGCATATCTACTAAAACACTTTTATTAAAACTAGAGAATAAGAGATATTTCAGAAAAAGCCTTGAACATCATATAACTGTTCCTAAAGAGCTTAAAGCACTCAATATCATGGGACAATGGATACAGCATCCGATACTGTACCTTTCGTACCAAGACCCTGATGCCTATGCGCGTAAGGAAGGAAAGATGATCTTTATTCTTGCCGACAATAATGTCAGCAGGATTCAATTTCAAGCAGAGTCATACCATAGGATGTTAGACATATACAAAGAATGCGACCAACTCGGCCTTACCGGCGGGCATCTATTAAACATAAAACCATTTCCGAAATATAATGAGAACAACAGATATTAGTAGATATTAATATATAGCAAATGTGTTAATTATTCGAATATTAAATACCGCACATTTGTTATATAAAAGGCACAAAATTTTATTCGAAATTTTGAATCTTTTAGTATATATCATTTTTTGCTTTCTCTATAAGATTCCCGCTATTCCAAAATATTTAGCAACATTTTTAAAGAATAAAGCTAAAAACAAGAAGAAAGAGTCACTACCGAACAGATGTTCTAATATCCATGAAAGCAAACAAAACTACTACTACAAAAAATATCAAGGTACCGGAAGGCATCGTAGATCAGGTTCTAGGACAGGATGAAGCCGTAAAAATCATCAAGAAAGCTGCCCAACAGCGTCGGCACGTCTTCTTGATTGGAGAACCTGGAACCGGTAAGTCTATGCTGGGACTGGCTTTAGCAGAACTTCTTCCTAAATCAGATTTGAAAGATATTCTTGCCTATCCTAATCTGAATGAGGAGAATAATCCTTTTATCAAAACTTTAAACGCAGGAAAAGGACGCGAAGAGGCTCAAAAATATTTATTAGATGCCAATCAGTCCATGAAAAATAACAGTTTCATTTTATTCATCATCGCCATCATCACTTTTATCCTGCCCTGGTGGGTTAGATACCATTACAAATCAGACTTGATGTTTACCGCTTTCTTTTTAGGAGGCATGTTATTTTTGGCAGGATTTGCCATCAGCCTCAACATGGGACCTAAAATGTTTCAGAATTCAAAATCTATCGCGCCGAAAGTGATTGTAGATAATCATAATAAGAAAATAGCACCATTCTATGACGCGACCGGCGCGCATGCAGGAGCCTTGCTCGGCGATGTGCTTCACGATCCATTTCAATCTGGCGGTTTAGGTACACCTGCAAATCAACGGGTAGTAGCCGGAATGATCCACAAAGCGCACAAGGGAGTTTTATTCATTGACGAGATAGCGACTCTTCATCCCAGGACGCAGCAAGAATTGCTTTCCGCATTGCAAGAAAAGAAATTTCCTATCACCGGACAGTCTGAACGCTCTGCCGGAGCGATGGTAAGAACAGAACCGGTGCCTTGCGACTTTATTCTTGTCGCTGCCGGAAATATGGATACTATCAAAAATATGCATCCTGCCTTACGTTCTCGGATCAGAGGATATGGATATGAAGTGTACATGAACGAAACCATGCCCGATACTAAAGAGAACCGCACCAAGATCGCCCGGTTTGTCGCTCAAGAGATTAAAAAAGATGAAGGAAAGATTCCCCACTTTGATCTCTCTGCTTTGAAAGCTATCGTCGAAGAAGCGCGCCGGAGAGCTAACCGTAAGGGACATCTTACCTTATATCTGCGAGGACTTGGAGGCCTGGTTCGTGCTGCAGGAGATCTGGCTAAGGAAGAAGGCGCAGAATTTGCGACCAAAGAACACGTCAAAAAAGCAAAAGTGCTCGCCCGCCCATTAGAACAGCAGATTGCTGACCAATACATTGAACGGAAGAAAGAATATGAAGTGATCATGACCTCTGGCTCCAGGATCGGCCGAGTGAATGGTTTAGCAGTTATCGGGGGAAGTTCTGCCTACTCCGGAATTTTATTGCCAATTGAAGCGGAAGTAACGCCTGGCGGAAAGAAAGCAGAGATCATCGCTACTGGAAAATTAGGTGAGATCGCTAAAGAAGCAGTCAAAAACGTATCCGCCATCATCCAGCGCCATTTTGGAGAAGACATCAAAGAGACTAAAGACATTTTCGTGCAATTTTTACAAACTCACGAGGGAGTGGAAGGAGATTCTGCTTCCATCGCTGTTGCTACTGCCATCATCTCTGCTCTCAAAGAAATCCCTATCAAACAAGAAGTTGCCATGACCGGATCCTTATCTGTACGTGGAGAAGTCCTTCCAGTAGGAGGAGTTTCTTCTAAAGTAGAAGCGGCCATTGACGCCGGGATTAAAATTGTGATTGTACCTAAATCCAATCTGCAGGATATTGTCATAGATGAAGATAAAATCGGCAAAGTGAAAATCATACCGGTAATGACCATTGAAGAAGTCATGGAACATGCTTTAGATTGGAGCGGCAATCAGAAATTGAGAGAAAAAATATTCAAGAGGAAGAAAAAATGAAAGCTTACAACATTACTTGTATTATTTACCAAACAAAAGATATTACCTTTAAAGCAGAATCAGTAGAGATTCATCGAAGAGGGAATGGTTTTTTTTGTTCTTTAGAAGGAGAGTTTTTGCAAAATACCCAATCATTCGAGCCGCAAATGAGATACCAAATGAGTGAAAGGGGTGTTACTACGAGAGACTTAGCTAAAATAATGACCTCTATTTATTCCGCATTAACTGATAACAAACCAAAATATATCAAAAAATAAAGTTTTTGGAGGATACCCGGAAATTCAATAATGAATTTCCGATATATTTAAAAACCACCCCTTAATTAAAGCAAATATGGCACGATCAACAGACAGATCCAAACGGAAAGCATCTGGCGGAAGATATCACTTCACCAGAGGCAAGAAACGACAGGAATTAGCTGGGTTCCAAGCTAACACTAAGTTAAGCCCGGAAAGAAAAGTTAAGTCTGTCCGTGTACGAGGCGCAGAAGTAAAATTCTCTCTGTTAGCGGCCAGTCACGTCAACGTTTGCGATAAGAAGGGAAAAGCTACTAAAGTTGAAATTCTGAATGTAGTAGGAAACCCTGCCAACCCTCATCTAGTGAGACGAAACATCATCACCAAAGGAGCCCTTGTTGAAACAAAAATGGGAAAAGTGCGCATCACTTCCCGCCCTGGCCAAGAAGCTGCTTTGAACGGCGTTTTGGTAGCGTAAAGATTCTTTAAAAATTAATATTTTTCCACCCACTGGACAAACACCAATACCACTTCATTCTCTAAAATTTTCTACAAATAAGCTTTTTCAACCCACCCACTCCCGCACAAGAAAATCAACGACGATTGATTTTCTGTGCTGAAATGTGATGACCTACCCACTGGACAGCCACTGGACACCTTTTTTGTCTAGTGCATTAAGGCTTAATCTTTCAAAATTTTGCATTTTTAGAAGGTACAGGTCTCACATTTCATGCACTAGACAACCCCGGCTAGACTATATAAACTTCCTAAATTCTAAACATTTCATAAAACTGAGGTGATACCCATGGTTGACTTAACCACAAAAACTATACAACGATTGTTTAACCGACAAGTGCAAGAACTTACCCAAAGAACGATTATGTCCAAAGAAGACACATTTGATTATCAACTAAGCGGAGGATGGATACAATGAACAACATCAGAGAAAGAATAATGTACCTTATGGAAAAGTATGAAGAGCCAACGTCAAGGCACGCCAAACAGACTTTCATTGACGAATTTGACTATTACGCTATTTCTTAGACCACCATCTACACACCTCACCGCCCTTGCGGCCCTCACCCGGCCGCATTTTTTCTCTATTTTTATTCGGGAAAGAAATATAAATTAAAAGCAAAATATCATAAGTATGCAAATCCTCACCAAAACAGAACTGCAGATGCACTTTGCAGAGATAACAAAAAAAATCAAGAGCGGAGCAGTATTCATCTATCCCACTGATACTATTTATGGTATTGGCTGCAATGCGCTTGACAAAAAAGCAGTAGATAAAATAAGGCAGCTCAAAGATCGCCCTACTAATCCTTTTTCTATTATCATTCCTTCAAAAGAATGGATTACAGAAAACTGCGTCGTTACCAAAGAGAGTAAAGAATGGCTGAACAAGCTTCCTGGGCCTTATACTCTAATCTTGAAGCTCAAAAACAAAAATACTATCGCCAAAAGTGTCAATCAAGGTGAAGAAAACATTGGGGTACGAATTCCAGCTCATTGGATCAGCGGCGTGGTGCAAGAATTAGGCTTCCCGATTGTTACCACTTCCGCCAATCACTCTGGAAGACCCTTCATGACTTCAATAGAAGATCTAGATTCAACCATAAAAGATAGAGTTGACTTCATCATTTATGAAGGCGAAAAGAAAGGAAAACCTTCTAAGATTGTAAATTTAGTGGAAGGGAAGATTAAAGAGAGATAGAATGAAATAATTTTAAAACAAAAAAAATAATCTACTTCTTTCCTTTGCCCCAGTCTAAGAAATTCTCTTTCTTTCTGTTGATGAAATATAACACCGCAAAGAAAGTCAATACTAAAATCGCAAATCCAATTTTACTTCTGGTATCAAAGTAGCGGATTGTTCCTCCAAAAGTTGCGGCAATGCTTCCCATAAACAAGCCCATGGTCACGCTGTCCTGCATTTTTGGTAGGAATAACGCTAATAATAAGATTCCTAAGTTGAATAGTGAGATGAAGACATATTTTCTTCCTTCATAGGATAATTTTGCTTGTTCAAATGCTTGTTGTTCTTTCTGAAAATCTTCATTACATTTACGTTGGCTTTCATCAATTACTGCACGCTCTGGAACAGTCAATTTATCAGCGTTAGCAGGATAAGGAAATTTTCCATAACAATCAGTATAAGTATGATAATAAGCATTGCTTCCAGTATATTCAGGAAAAAATACATTTGCTCCTAAAAAGACCATAGGAACATACAATAAGACAATCATCAGCACGTATAATAGTTTGGTCCAGTTCATAAAGGACATAAATCTCTAGAAATATTTAAGTGTTTGGTTTTAATTCACAGTAGGTTATCCCAAGTTCTCTTTTAGAAATATCATTGCGCGTTCTCGTGCATCCTCTGCTGTAGGTGGTATGAGCGCAACTCCATGACTTCCACCTTCATAATAATGTGTACTTACATCTTTTTCTAGCTTTTTTGCTGCTGCTTCATAATCATATGCTTCTTGTATATTCACGATTGCATCCGCGGTCCCATGGATCATAAGCAGAGGAGCCGATAAACTTTCTACCATAGTAATCGGCAGTGTATCCGTATACGGCCATTCGCTTGCACCTTGTTTTGAAGTAGTATAAATTGCGCCGTTTGCTACGGCGGCATCGATATCCATTCCGCTTGATGCTGCGAGCACCGCCATGGTTGCCCCTCGCGATTGTCCCCACAGTGCGATATGTTCCGGCTGAAATAACTCCCCAGCATGATCAATTATTGCAGTTACATCCTTTAATGCCTCGAGGTTTGCGCCTTTAAACTCTGGGCCTTCTGGACAGGCGATGCTGTCATCAAATGTGCGTCCTTTAAAGTAGCTTCCCGCAAACCAGCAACCGGCAACTGCAATGAAACCATGCTTTGCAAAAACTTCAGCAGTTTTTGTGTATACGCTGCGGAATCCGTCAGTTCCATGAAGTATTATAACCGCTGCGTGTGGTTTATCATCGCCGGGCTGGGCAATGAATGCTTTGATAATTTTATTGTTTGGAGCATCGATGGTAATCCATTGAGTTTTTATTTCGGTGTTCGAACTTAGGGGCGGCGTTTCCAGAACTGGTTTTTCTTCTACTGGCGGTACTTCCTCAAGTATTGGTTGTTCTATCTGTGGTTCGATTTCTTGGACACATCCAATTATGAATATACTTAGAATAAAAATGATTAGATTTCTTTTATCCATTGATGAAGAGAATTCTTATACATATATTAACATTACTGATAATGGATGAAATCAATACTCAAATTTCCATCTTCTTCCCATCCACATAAAAAGTCGGATTCTTAAAAACCTGATCACCATGGTAAATAGTTTTAATTTCTCCGCCAAACCAGTAATTGCTGCCGATAGCTATATGCGCAGTTCCTAACACTTTTTCATCCATAATCATTGAGCCTATCAGAACTGCGCCAGGGTTTATGCCAATACCTAATTCTCCTATTAAACGCACTCGTTCCGGATACTTGGCGCGATCTTCAAATTTCTGAAAAGTCTGTTCCAGCAGATGCGCTTGACTGCCTTCAGTCTTTACGACTCGACCCTTTTCAATATACAACGTTACCGGACTTTCTAGAAGAATAGCGCCGTCTTCCGTCTTCATGCTTCCGTCGATTACTACTTTTCCATTTACCCCCTCCAACCCTTTGGGAGGAATATACACTTCCCCTGCCGGCATATTGCCTCCTTTTCCTTGCTCGTGATATTCACCGATATTAGCTATCGCAGCCATGCCGGAAACATCAAAAGTGATATCAGTTCCCGCTTCTGTCTTTACTCTGATCTCGTTCGCCTTATCCCATAACTTCTTAATCATCAAACCTTTTTTTTTCATCCTAGAATAATTGACATTCATCGCTTCCAGAAATATATCAAAATGATCCGGTTTGACATCTGCCAAGCCTGTAGCAGAAAGAAACCTATGCCCTCGCTCCGCACAGAAATTACGGAAACTTTTTTCTTCACCAAATCTACCCAGTTTATTTGATACGGTGACGATTACTAGATTGTTCTGTTCCAGCCTGGTGATTGCCTCAATCACATGCTCATCCGCAGACATAAATCCTTTTTTCGGTTCCTGAAAGAGAATATTCACATTCAATCCCTTCTTTTTTGCAGCATAATAATAACCATATCCCAGCATTCCTGCCATCTTATTTTCGCCAACACCGTAGTCGCTGATGATAAGAATATCCTCCTTTTTTACTTTTAGAGAATTCTTCATGATCTTATAGAAGCGAGAACTGTGCTTTTCTACTTCATCCATCATCGACTTATCAAGACCAAACATCAAAGAAACAAAAAGTTCAAGGTATTAAAATATTGCGCTGATAGAGAATAAGAGTACTACTCTTTCTTCCTCATTTTTGCAATAAAGAATCCTTCCGTATCATTATCCTGCGGCCAGATCCTGATGGTATGCTTAACAGAAGGATGATATTTTTCTTTCTTGAATCCCATGACTGGCGGACTTAGCTTCAATCCATGCAAAGTTACTTTCACTATCTCTGCATTCTCATATCTCTCCAAAAGGTGGCTTACCACTCCTTCATTCTCTTCCGGTTCTAATGAACAGGTTGAATAGACCATCTCTCCGCCAGGTTTAAGATTTTGAAATGCCACTTCAATCAGCTCTTTCTGCTCCTTAGCTAACTTTGTGATCATGTTTGGATTCCAGATGCTGATTGTTTTCAAACTCTTCCGGATCGTTCCTGTCCCTGAACAAGGTGCATCTAACAGAATCTTGTCAAACTGTATTTCTTTGATTCCTTGCCCACGCATCAAGGTAATTAAACAATTAGTGATTACGCTTCGCTGCAGATTGATTCCTAACGATTGCAATCTATCTCCCTTGTAATCATTCGCTACGAGCAAACCTTCATTCTTCATCATCGCCGCCATTTGCGTAGTTTTACTTCCCGGAGAAGCGGCCATGTCCAGAACAATATCTCCTGGCTTCGGTTGTAATACTAATGGCGGAATCATAGAAGCAGCCTCCTGCACATAAATTTTTCCGATATGATATTCTAACAAGTTTCCCACATCTCTACGCTCATCATGCTCAATCCAAAACCCTTCCTTACACCAGGGGATAGGCGTAAGCTTCCATCCTTTTGCTTCGATACTCTTCTTTACCTCCTTCACTGAACTAAGCAAGGTATTCACGCGGATGCTCCTACGCAAAAAAGAGAGTGAATACTTCTTGAACGCTTCCCAGTCAGTAAGTCCTGAATAACGTTCTATGAACGCTGGTTTAAATACAAATGTTTCAGTATTGGGAATCTGTTCTGGTTCGGACATGGTAGTAAAAAAGAAGGTCTATATATATATTTTAGGATTTAATTTGTCACTTGATACGGCCTACAAGATTCTTGCTCCAGAAAGTCTCATCCCACATAACTCTTCGTGGCGTTTCTCTTTTAACTGATGAACGGGAAATAAGATCTTCTAATTCTAATTTATTGTAAAAAAGAGGAACTCCTTCCCTAAATACAGAATCACTCACCGAATCAATTGGAACAGCAGTTCTATCTCTATAATTGGCTCCCTCTAACATCTGATTAACACCTCTGCAAACAAGATGCATTTCTCCATATATTATTTCGCCACCACCATATCCATTATAGTTCCGTGTTGCCTCGATAACTTTTTCCTCAGTTATATTTTCTCTAGTCACAATTAAAAAATCAACATCATTTGGATTAATAGGAACTTTTCTGATACTTTTTTCGGCGGGGCCAAAAAACAAATATTTTATAGTTATTGCTGGCTGTTCGGTAAACCCCGGGTAGCGCACGGCTGAACCAAAAACAATGATAGCTGTTATATCATCTACCGATAAAGTATGATCATTGATTTTCCAAGTAGTCAGATTATCATATAAACTGCTCAAACTGATTTTATAAGAACCATTAGGTAGATATAACTCTCCCAGTCTTTTACCTTGGTGATAAGTCTTAAAATCGTCCAATGAATATCCTATTTCTTTCATAAATCTAAGATTGATGGTTTATTTTTAAAACATACCTCCATTCACAACAAAATCATACTAAGACAAAGTCTTAGGAGTTTAGGAAATCATTACGAGATTTTCGGAAACCTATATAAAGCAGAAAATCTTTCTTCATACGTTAAAAAGGTGCATACATGTCTATCAACGTTGCCATAAATGGATTCGGTCGTATCGGCAGGATGGTCTTTCGCGCTGCTTGGACAGACAAAAAAATAAATATTGTCGCGGTAAATGACCTTACTGACAACAAGACTTTAGCTCATCTTCTCAAGTACGATTCAGTACACGGCGTTTTCTCAGAAAACGTTAGCTACAACGACAACCATCTTTTGGTAGGAAAAAAGAAAATCTTAGTTTTGGCAGAAAAAGATCCTGCCCAGCTTCCTTGGAAAAGACTTAAGATTGACGTAGTAGTGGAAAGCACCGGAAGGTTCACTGACCCCTACAAAGCTGCGGCGCATCTTGATGCCGGCGCTAAAAAAGTTTTAATTTCCGCACCTTGTAAATGCGAAGCAGAAAAAGTCTGCCCTGCAAATACTGCAACTTTAGTCATGGGCGTAAATGATCATAAGTATGATAAGAAAAAACATCATGTTATCTCTAACGCTTCTTGTACTACTAACTGCGTTGCTCCGGTACTGAAAGTAGTTCAGGACAACATCGGCATCAAACGCTGTTTCTTCACTACCGTACATGCTTATACATCATCTCAGAAAATGGTAGACGGCCCGGACAAGAACTTGCGCCGTGCTAGAGCAGCAGGAATTAATATCATACCCACTTCCACCGGCGCAGATGTCGCAGCAGTAGAAGCGATTCCTGAATTACAAGGCAAAGTGCGAGGCTTAGCTTTCAGAGTTCCCGTACCGGATGGCAGCGTCACTGATTTCACCATCGAAACCATGCGCGACGTTCTTCCTGATGAAGTGAATACTTTATTCCGCAAAGCCGCAGCTGGAAAGTTAAAAGGCATCTTACAGTACTCTGAAGATGAATTAGTATCAACTGATATCATCCACAATTCTCATTCTGCTATCTTTGATTCTAAACTGACCAATGTCGTCAACGGAAAATTCCTTAAGGTAGTAGCTTGGTATGACAACGAATGGGGCTATAGCTCCAGAATGGTTGACATGATCAAGAAAATTGGGTAAAACTTAATCTATCCTTACTGCTCACTCAAAATAAATCTTCTTCAATCCGCGGATTTTCTGAATTCTTCGGACTAATTCTTTTAAATGCTCTAAATCTCTGGGCACTACTAAAAATGAACATTCCGCCAAGGTCTGGCTTAGCAACTTCGCTTTCGCTTCTTTGACTTCAAAACCGGTATTAGCGATGCTGTTCAATAGATCAGCCAATAACCCACTTCGTTCATCGGCAGTGATATAAAAGCGAATTTTCTGGTTGAAGCCATTTTTCCACTGCACTTTTACCCATCGCTCTTCTTCTTTTAAAGCAGCTCTGCAATCGATACGATGCACGGAGATTATTCTTCTCTTGGTAGCCAATCCGGCAATATCTTCTCCAGGAAGAGCATAACAGCACTTGGCTAAAACACACACTGCATTAGGAAAATCTGGCGCTTCTGCTAAAATACCTTGCTCTTCAGTCGTAATCGGTTTGAGTTGTTTGAAATGCAATGCCGGCAACTTTTCATGTTCCCGCAATGATCTTCTAATTTTCTGCCTGGCACTGGCTGATTTTACAATTTTCAGCCAATCTCTTCTGGGACGCTGATTTTTATTAGTTTCAATTTCAACTACATCCCCCGACAATAATTCATGCTTTAAAGGCACAAATCTTCCATTTACTCTGCCTCCCACGGCATGATTTCCCACTTCTTCATGCACCAAAAATGCAAAATCTAAAATCGTTCCACCCTTAGGTAATTCTTTCACTGCTCCTTTAGGGGTATAACAATAAATATTGTCACCGAAGACATCTACCTTAGCCATTTCCAAGAATTCTTGATGGCCTTCTTTCTGTAGATCTAATACACCTTTTAACCAGGCAATTTTTTTCTCAAAGTACTGATCTGATTTCAAACCTTTATATCGCCAGTGTGCTGCTACTCCTTCTTCTGCCAACTCATCCATTTCTGGAGTACGGATTTGTATCTCTACAAATTTCCCCTGCGGTAACTTCAGCGCGGTATGCAATGAGCGATAAAAGTTAGGTTTGGGATTGGCAATGTAATCTTTTAATCTGCCTTCTACTTGTTCAAATTTTTCGTGTAATAATCCTAACAAGGTATAACAATCCTTAATTTCAGGAACAAGTACTCGAATAGCAGATAAATCATACTGTTCCTGCAAAGGTACTTTTCTTTGGGTCATTTTTTTGTAGATGCTATAAATATGTTTAGAACGCCCCTTTATTTTGATGACTTCTACATTGCCAGCAGCAATATTTTTTACTAATTGAATCACTTCAGTCAATAATATTTCCCTTTGTTCACGCGATTGTTCTAAGAAACCCATGATCTCGCGATATTTTTCAGGATTTAAGATCAGCAGCGACAGATCTTCCAAAGGATTTTTTATTTTTTCTAAACCCAACCTATTAGCTAACGGCGCATATACTTCTAATACTTCTTCTGCGATACGCTTTTGATCGGCAACGGGGAGAATTTGTATCGTCCGCAAATTATCTAGCTTTGTCGCTAGTTTTACAAAAATAACTCGCACATCTCTAAACGTAGTCAGCAAAATTCTTCGCAATGCTTCCGCTTCCAATTGCGGATTTTTAGATTTGACTAGCTTTATTTCTTCTACTCCTTTTAACAAAGCCAGAATTTCCTTACCAAAAGCATCTTCTATTTCCTTTTCTGGACTATATTTCAGTACCCCGTGCAGCAGCCCGGCAATAACTACTTCTGGGGAGACTTTACTATCAACAAGAATCTCTGCAACTCGCACATTGTGCTCAAAGAAAGAATCTCCAGAAAGTCGTTTTACTTTGTCAAGATATTTCTGTGAGAATGAAAGTGCAGACTGGAAAATAGGCTCATGCGAAACTCCATACTGCTCACTGCACAGCTGTAGAAATGAATCTTGACCCATGAAACACTTATTATTATGCTAGATTAAAAATATTATGTTCGGATTTGCTTATTCAGGAAAATAATCCTTCCAATCTGATGGAAACATGCCTGTTTTTCCGTCACCAAAGAAATTATAAACATTTTCTAAAGCTTCATCTAGGTTTCCGTAAATGTTTCTTGCTTTGTCCGAAGTATTAGATATCCTTAGCCTACCTGAAACATTCTTTAATATAAAATCGACAACTGTGGTTTGTTTGACATATTCAAATCTAGTGATATTTGCTTCTTCCAATGGTTTACCAAGTTCTCCTAGGTGGAGCTTATAAGAATTTGGTGTTCCTATTTTTCTTCCTTCAATCACACAAAAAGCTAAATCTTCCCCACGTTCACAATAACCGACATACAAGGCAACTCTGTCCTGAGCAAGCCCAATCACATTTGGTCCTTCTGTCAAAAAGATTTCTAAAGGCATTTCAGTAAAAATATTGATTAGGTATAAAAACATAACGAAAAATCATTTCTTCTTAAGCACTTCTTCAATTCTCAACAACCGATTATATTTCGCAATTCTCTCTCCGCGGCAAGGAGCCCCTGCTTTAATCATGCCACAACCAAGAGCAACTGCCAGATCGGCAATAAATGTATCTTCTGTCTCCCCACTGCGATGGCTGACCATTACTTTCCAGCCATTTTCATACGCTAATTTTACTGCATCTAAGGCTTCAGTTAAAGTTCCAATTTGATTTACTTTCAACAGTAAGCAATTGCAACTCTTTTTCTGTATTGCTTGTCTTATTCGTTTCACGTTGGTAACCGTCAAATCGTCACCTACTATCTGAATCTTGCTTTTCTTCCGCAATTCTGCAAAACTGGCAAAATCCTCCTGCTCAAAAGGATCTTCAATCGAAATAATCTGATACTTTTTGATCAAGTACAGATAATAATCTAATAACTGTTCTTTATTTAGGTTAGTATGAAGAACATATTTTCCATCCTTATAAAACTCAGAAGCAGCGCAATCCATAGCAATTTCTACTTTCCCTTTGTAACCTGCTTTATGAATTGCTTCCTGCAATAAATTTAACGCTTCCTCTGCTCTCTTCAACGGCGGAGCGAAACCGCCTTCATCACCGACATTGGTCGCTTCTTTGCCATATTTTTTCTCAATCACTTCTTTTAGCAAATGATACACTTCGCTGCCCATGCGCAATGCTTCAGCAAAACTCTTCGCTTTCGGTGCAATCATAAATTCTTGAAACGCTAATTTATTTCCGGCATGCTTGCCGCCATTGATGACATTGAAAAATGGCCGGGGCATATTCGGTTTTCTATTTACATTTGCTAAGCTATGAAGATACTGAAAAAGAAACTTCTTTTGTTCTGCATTCGCCGCTCTAGCAGCCGCTAAGGAAACTCCTAAGATAGCATTCGCACCTAATTTACTTTTATTTTCAGTGCCATCTTTTTGCATCATCATCTCATCAATCTTTCGTTGATCATGGCAATCAATCCCTTGTAAGAGCGGAGAAATTATTAGCTCTACATTGCGAATTGCTTTCTGCACCCCTTTTCCCATATACCTTTTTTCGCCATCGCGTAACTCTGATGCTTCATGCTTGCCGGTAGAAGCGCCGCTGGGAACACTTGCAGATTGACAAGTCTTTTTAGTAAATAAATCCACCTCAAGAGTAGGATTACCTCGGCTGTCCAGAATTTCTCTGGCTTTGATTTTAGTTATAGATGACATTTTCATTCCGCTTTGATATTTTTTAGTTTCATCTGATATCTT